>Ga0157370_10000027_pt1 | contig 146729 bp, 142 predicted proteins | sample C35metaG_FD_113463 | JGI IMG/M metagenome (GOLD analysis project Ga0157370, IMG submission 113463) | Corn rhizosphere microbial communities from Kellogg Biological Station, Michigan, USA - C3-5 metaG | ecosystem: Host-associated > Plants > Roots > Rhizosphere > Soil | place: USA: Michigan...
CAGCAACGATTTGAGTGCGATGCGCGCATTGGCGCTCACGGCCACCACACGCCATTCGAACAGCTCGGACAGCGCCTCCCGACCGAGCCAGGCTTCCACCGCAAGGTCCGCAAGCGGCCCATCGCCTTCCAGCGAATACAGGCGGCGTGTTGGTGCGAAGAGGTTCTGAAGAAGGGTCGTGGCGTCCATCAGTGGCATGTCAGTTGTTGCTAGACGCCCGACGCACTACAACAAGGCGGGCGCATTATTCTAAATGTACGCCACACCCAAAGCAGTAAATAATAGTCGCCACCAGATTAAGGAAGCGAAATAATTAGATTTTTCAAATACAGATATTCGCGCATCTAAAATCAGTCAGCATTGGAGGAAGCTGATTGCCGAAGTTTGGCCGACTGCCGGTGGCGCGCAAGCTCGCAACCGAACGCCGCGCTGCGTGACTATGCGCCGTGCTTACGAACGCGTTGCCGAATGGCTTCGTCGCGGGCAGTCGACGCATCCTCCCGCATTTGCCGGCCGATGCTTTTCGCCCGGGAGAGCGCGGCCATGCTCAGGAGAATCAGGCACGCCAGAACCGCCAGCGGTGTCGGAAAGACTCCGCCCAGCTTGCCGTGCAGGTCCATGATCGCTGGCCAAATCGCTGCACCAGGCACGTTGCTGGCCAGCGGGCCAAACGTTCTATCCATGTGCAGAAAATCCTTGTCGCCGGCCGGCACAGCCAACGCCGCCAACGCCAAGGTGACCGCAACGTATAACAGCAATGCAGCGAACAGGTACAGAAAAACAATAGACTTGGTCCGATTTTGTAGCATGATTATTCTTAAAACTCGCCAGACGTTCAAAAGATAAATGCAGCTATTTCACCATACAGGTCTGTGGCAAGCAATCAGCATTATCAAATCGGCGCGATTTATTCCGTTCAGTACCTCTGCCTTGAACGGGGACAGCGGTCTGAACTGTTACGATTCGCGACCTGGTTACCGGCACAACCAGCACGAGGCGGACGAAGTCATTCTTGTATTCGAGTGGATGGGCGCCCCTCCACAGCGCGGAGGCAATTCGCTGCCGTATCCGCCTGGCGTATTGTTCGACATGCATCCATGGCGCATGTTTGTGTCAGCGCCACTGCATGACCGCAAGGTTTTGAGGGCGTCGCATTTACGGTTCAAGTCCGCCGAAGCGCGCAATCATTTCTTCGGCAGGAACGATGGGCGGCGATGGCCTCGCCAGATTCGGATGTTTTCGGGCGCGCGCAGGCGAAGGTTGGAGATCTTGAAGGAGCTGCGCGCTGTCTACCGTTCCAACAACTGTTGGGTTTCCATCCACTGAATAACGTTCGCAAACTGGAGTGGGGGTGCGCCGGCGACCATTGGTGGTATGTAGCACCCCAGAACGATCCGCGCAAATCACTGAAGTGCGCAAGGTCACCAGCTGTTCCTCGTCACGCTGCCGCAAAACGGGCGGTAAGCGGCGCTACGAAGCCGCCGACGTATGGGTGGGCGACTTACGCTGACGTTCTTTGCAAGCGCGTGATCTTGTCGAAGGTGGCCATCTTGGCGTCTGGCAGGCTAGCGAAGCCGGACTTCGACCAACTCGCCGGCTCGCCTTTGACCGTCTCGATGTTGTAACTCCACGAGCGACCCGTGAAGGACACCAGGATGCGGAAATCACCCGCGTAGAGCGTCGATGCCCCGTCAGCTCTGCGTCTCCAGGCGCGGGTCAACCAAAGTTCGCGCTTCGCAGCCCGATCCGGCGTCGGAGCCGCCGTCTGCTTTGGCGGTTTCGCGACCGATGGTGCCGACCGGACCCGGCCGCCGCTGTGCCAAATCATGGGAGGCGTTGCCTTCTGTCCCAAAGCGATTTCCTTTGCAGTCAGCGGGCTATCGCGCCCTGCTGTGATGGAAGTACAGGTAGCCGAGGCCGATCGGGGCGATGAAGATCGCCAGACTCCAGCAAAGTGCCATCGTGACCAACTTCCACCACAGGGCGATGAAGGCATTGACGAACAACACGTTCGAGCCCATCAAGAAGCCAATCACGCCCTCGTAGACGAACCGTGCGTAGGGATAGAGAACGGTATTGAGGATCGCGATAATCACGAGCGTGAAGGGGAACGCGTGCTGCCCGGACGATGGCTTCGCGTGCGACAACATCCAGAAGATGAAGACGGGAAAGATCAGGCCGAATACAAAATGTCGGAAGTAATACGGGCGGGAGAGCCCACCAAAGGTTTTACTCAAAACTTGTTGCACGCGCGCTCCTTGTGCGTGAAGGTTGTGCTGACCGTTAATGCCGGCCGGTTGTCATCCATGACCGGCTACCGGACCGCGTCACCGAGATTTGCAGTTGACGGGCCTCACTGAACGACCTTGGCAGTCTTCAGCAAGTTTCCGACTACCTGTACCGTGGCGCGTTCGAGTTCCGCCGTCTCCAACGCCTGCTTAATGGCCGGCTTTACGGCGTCATATGCAGGCACTTGCGTCGGCCGCATCGCATCGAGCTTCACGATGTAGCGCTGGTTACCCACTTCGACTGGGGCAGCGCTGGTCGCACCCAGTTGCAATGCGGAAATCTCGCGCGCAAGTGCCAGCGGCAAGTTCTGTGTCTTGCCCTCTTCGGCCGGCACCTTGAAGCTCACCCAATCCATCTCGCCGCCACGTGTCTTGTTCGGCGCCGTGCTGTACTGCTGTGCCAACTTGGCGAAATCGCCGCTCTGCTTCAGTTGCGCGATGACCTGCGCGGCGGTGACATCGTCGCCCACCTGGATCACACGTGGCTTGTATTCTTTGTCGCCCAGACTGGAGACGATCGCGTCATAGCGCGCTTTGACTTGCGCATCCGTCACCGGCGCGGGCTTGATGTTGTCTTTCAGCCAAGCCTGAGTGATGGCCGCGTCATGCGCCTCCTGTACGGCTTGTTTCACCGCCGGCAGCTTTTCGTAGGCGGCATTCTTGGCAGCCTGCTGGCGGAACAGTTCACGCGCGATCAGCTGCTGCTTGAGCGCTTGTACGACGTTCGGATTCGCGGCCACGCCGGTCTGTGCAATCGCTCGGTCCAACTGGGCTTGCGTGATCTGCGTGCCGTTGACGACGGCCACAGCACCCGCCGGCAGGGCGTCAGCCCATGCGGATGAAATCGATGCTGCGGCCAATACAGTTATGGCGAAGCGGTGGATCGTTGTGTTCATGTCAGAAATCCTTGTCAATAAGTTCAGTGCAAAGTCGGCGTCGACAATAGCGGCGCGTGCCATTTAGCCAAGTGGGACAGCGTCGCTCGGTGCTACCTCATCAGGTCCACTAGGGAAATCCAACCCGCCCAGCAAGTTCTGATAGATCGCCGAAATGGTCCCCACGACCAGGAACGTTGAGATCACTGCGGTTGCCGCCTGTAACACCGATCCAATCGGCGTCTGAGAAACGCCAACCATAGAGACCTGTCCCGTTGTCAGCATCAGCACGGACGCCACAATGATGGGCGCCGTGCCAGCGGTCATGACGACAAAGATCGACCAGACGCGCCCAGCCGTCGCATTCCACGAAAGGCGTAGAGGGGAACGTCCAGCATCCGTCGCCAAAGCGGGCAAAGCCAGAATGAGGCGGTAGTACAGGTAATAGAGCCCAAACTGACCAACCGCGCCGATCAAGCCCAACATCATTCGCAGCTTGGCAATCAACATGAACGCTGCGCCCGACAACACCGCAAGAAGACAGAAGGCGACCGTCTGAAGCGACCACGCATGGTTATTCGTCTCTCGGCGCAGGACGAGTCGATATCCGGCCACTTGCAGCGGCACCGTTACTAGTGTCTGCGCCATCATGAGCAGCGCCATGAAAAACCAGGGTCGGAACTCCCCGTTGGTACCCGCTACGGTCAGCATCAGAAGACCAACGGTGGTGAGCACCGTAAGCAAAGGGTGACGCAATGGAATTTGAAAGGCTGAACGGTATGCAGCCTTGATCGTTGCGCCTTTGGGAATCTTCATGTTCATGATCCTAGGTGTCGGATTGGCGTACCCGTTGCTCAATAAGTCCAGTTCAAGGTCGCCAACAGGACCGTCGGCTTGGCGCCGAGCTCGGCCGGCTGCACCAGCGCACGGCCAAGCAGCAACTCACTGGTCAGCACGTTCTTGCCATAAGCCGCCGATAGCCGCACCCCTACACCGGTACCCGCCAGGTACTGCCAGTGCTGCGTGGCCACCAACTGCGTCTGGCCGCCATCCAGGAAGACGTAGGGCTCGATCCGCACGCCCCCAGCCGAAGGCGCATTCGCCCACACGGCTTCGTTGCGCAAGGTCAGTCCACGGTCTCCGCTGATGAGGCCCTCGCGGAAGCCCCGAACCGAGCTCATGCCACCCGCAAAGATCTGTTCCGAACCGAACAGCGCCACATTCGACCACTGCGCAGACACCTGGCCGCGGTACGCCAACGCAGCCTTGCCAAGGCTCGGAAGGGGCAACTGCGTACTGGCGTTGCCATCGAGCTTCCAGAACTGGCTGTGCGCTTCGTCACGTCTGATATCTGGTGCATCCTGGCTAGCGCTGAGCGTGCGCATGCCGCGCGTGACGCCGACTTCCCAGGTGGCATAGCCGCCTTGGTTGTTCACGGCGAACTTGCGCAGCCCGTTGATGGCGACCCGCACCACCGTCAGAAACTGCGGATCGAGCAGCAGATTGTTGACCTCGCGCTCAGTGCGCCGGTGCGTGAGCGTAACGTCGAACGCGGTGCGCCCGGCTTGATCGCGCTCGATTACGCGGTTCCAACCAAAGGTGTGCGCAAAGGTGCGGCCGTAGACGAGCGCCGTATCGCCGATGAGGTTGTTGTACTCCGAGAACGAGCCGGTATAGCTGAAGGTGTTGTAGCCGAACGGCACCGCCGCCGAGGCAATGGCGGCATTGGTGTCGGTCGTGCCGATGTAGGACAGCGACAGCGCCTCCTGGAAGCCGAGTGCATTGTCTGCATCGATGCCGGCACGCAAACGCGTGGTGCCGGTGGCACGGCTGCCGTAGTTGTCCGTTCCAACGTTGAAACGGAAGCGGTCGCCCGGCTGGTTGGTCAGCGCAATGACCGAGGCGCCAGGGCTCTGGCCAGGCAGGATCTGCACCTCGGCCTGGTTGCGGCGCAGGCGGTTGATCTGGTCGACACCCTGCTCCAGGTCAGTCAGCTTTAGCGTCTCACCCACGGTGGGCATGGACCAGACGGTACCGGCGTCGGTCAGCCAGCCACCGTTCTGCGTACCGCTGGCGGTCGGCTGGTTCGGCACGGAGGTCCGGACCGTCTTCCCGTTGATCTGCAGGCTCTCCACCTTGCCCGGCACGACGGCGATGGTCAGAACGCCCTCTTTGAGGTTCTGCGGCGGCAAGTAGGCGCGCGTGGTGACGAAGCCGCGTTGCACGAACGCTTCGGTGAGCCTGCGAAGCAGCAGGTTGATGCGGTTGGTGCCCAGATCGCGATCGACAAACGGCTGGGTGATGCCCGCCACCGTGGCGTCGTCCAGCACCGTATTGCCGCTCAATTGGATCCGGTGAATGGCAAAGGTGGTGCCGGGCTCAGCGACGGATTCGACGTTCGCGGCGTCCGGCACAACCTGCGGAACCTGAATTTGCGGCGGAGGTTGGTTGGCCTCGCGGCGGCGCTCGGCCTCCTGGCGTTCGCGCAAGGCACGCTGGGCCGGGTCTTCGAGCGGCGGGGTCTGGGCGTGGGTGGTCGTTGCAAGCAGCAGTGCTGCCAGGGCCAGCGGCGTGAATTTCAGCAACATACACATCGCCTCACTGCCACAGCCACGAGGTCAAGCCCACGTGCGAATCGATGGCCACCGGCTGACGCGACCTGGCGCGCAGCGTCACGATGCCGTTGCTGGCCGTGACGGTCTGCCCGTCAAAGCTGCCACCTTCGATCTGGCCTTGGCCGTTGATCGTCAACGCCCCGCCGATGGCCAGCCAGTTGCCGCCCACATCAGCGGAGTACAGGCGCGCCCAGTTGTCGCCAAAGAACGCCTTGAAGCCGCGATCACGGGCGAGTGCAGTGTAGCCCGTGATACCGACCGCGCGCACCTTGGGCGCCGTGACCGTCATGTCACCGACCGAAAGCACCTGGCCGCCGATGTTCTCGGCGAGCGTTCCCGCATGGATCGTCAGGTTTCCGCCAGCGGAGATCGCGCCGCCCGTAGTCGCAATGGTGCTCGATGCGCTGCTGCGGCAGAAGATCATGCAGCTGCGGCTGAAGTGGGCCGAGCCGCTGGCCAGCGCTTCGTTGTGGAAGACGTTCGCGGCCGTGATGCTGATGTCGCCGCTGCCGTTGGCCAGCATCTGCCCGCCAATGTTGCTGACGTTGCGCCCAGTGATCGTAGTACCGGTTTGCGAGACGAGGTACGGAACCTGCCCGACTGCCGGGATGCTGCCGTAGTCCACGTCAAAGCCCGTGCTGTGGTTGCGCAAGAAGAGCCAGCGGGTGCCGCTGCTGGTCCAGGTCGCCGACTGTTCGCTGTTCGCGCCAATGGTCTTGTCGAGCAGATTCTGCACATCACCCTGGGCAGCCAGAGTCAGCTTGGCGTTCGACAAAATTCGGCTCTGGTGGTTGACGATGTCGCCACCGGCGCGCAGCACCACGTCGTCGTTCTTGCCGAAGAGGATGCCCTGCGTACTGGCCGACGCATCGTTGCGAATCGTGCCGCCGGCGAGCAGCGTGACGGCACCCTCGGAGGCTGCTGCACCGGTATTGCGGGTCTGCCCCTGGATCAAGCCCGCCGTGTTGGTGAGATCGGTATCGCTCTGGATCAGTACGCCGCCAGCCGTGGCCGCGATAGCGGCCGGCAACGCAGACGACGCGATGGCGACGCTGCTGCCGTGAATCGTGGCGTTGCCTGCGGAGATGACGCTGGAATCGGTCTGGCTGTAGCCAGCCGTGGCGTTGAGCGTAACGTCGCCTCCCGAGGACTGCGCGGTGCTCGCGTTGCCGTTTCCGGACATCAGTGCGATTGAACCCCCCTGAACGGATGTGCCCCCCACGCCATCGAACTTGCTGCCGGTGAGCTGCACTGCCCCGGGCGCGGTGATCGCTACCGTGCCCTGTTGCGAAGTCCACTGGCTCGTGCCGGACACGTCTGCACCCAGCGTCAGTGAATTGACCTGCGCGATCACGTTCTGCGTCGCGTTCAACTGGGTCGCCGTCATCGAGACGCCGGCACCTGCATCGAACAGACCAACGCCACCGGTTGCGCTTAGCGTGCTGTGGTCGACGGTGACGAGCTCGGTATGAAGTTGGCCCGTGCTGCCGATGACGATACTGCCAGCCTGGACGGCCGTGCCCGCCGACAGGGTGCTGCTGTCAAGGTGCACCTTATTGGAAGCGATCTGGAGGTTGCGCGCGGCAGTCAGTGCACCGCCACCCGTCAGACCGGCTGAGCCGATCAGCACGTCGTTGGCTGCCCGCACGGTGCCGCTGACAAGTTGCAGATCCCCGGAGCCGCTGACCACGAAATCCCCTGCTGTGGCGAAGGCGGCGCCAGCGTGGCGCACACCAGCACCTTGGTCGGTGGCGATCAGCTCGATGCGGCCGCCGGTCAGCGATCCGCCCGACACAATATCGATGGCGTAGCCCAGCGGCGTACCGCTGCCCGTGCTGCTGTAGCTAACCCAGGGGTCCAGGTTGTCGGTGGGCGAGACGCTGGTGTCGACTTCTGCCCGGCTATCCCCGGCGACGATACGGACCTTGCTATTGGGGTTGGTGAAACTGTTCTGCACGGCGCCGGCCACGCGCACCTGTTTGGCGATCAGTTCCAGGTTGAGCATCGCTCCGGCCAGACCGCCCGGGCCGATGTTGATCGCGCCCGAGCTGGTGTTGAGCACCACGTTGCGTTGCAGCTGGCCGGTGCCGTTGATGAAGTCATTGAAGGACACCTGACCCGTCGTGAGCGCGACGTTGCCGGTGTTGGTGAACGAGCCGCCGTCTACGGTGATGCCGTTCGGGTTGGCAATGATCACGTTAGCGCGCGGGCCTAGCACGGCGATATTGCCCTGAATGAGCGAGGGGTTCGTGCTCGTGACCTGGTTGACGATCGTCCGGGCGGCGACCGTGGTGTTGTTCAGGTCGGCGCCTGCCGTACCCACGTTGAACGACGTGTAGGTGTTGTGTGAGACACCGCCAACGCTGGGGGCGATGTTGACGGTCTGGCGGCCGTTGGCTCCAGTGCTTACCGACGTAGCGGTGCCGCCATCGGTGACGATGCCGGCCGCCACGGCGACCGGTGGCACGAAAACGGCGCATAGGCCAATGAGCGCGGCCAGCTTGGCTGGACGGTGTTGTGACTGCACGGAAACTTCCCCCTCTACTGCGTATTGTTGTTGTGACGACACCAAGGCGCTCACGCCGCGCAACCTATCAGTGATGAATGTCCAGCCGCCGAAATCGGTACACGGCGAAGTACTTTGCGGTTCCAACCGGAATATGGAAAAGCCGCAAACTCATGTGCACTTGCATTCCCCGCTCCAAAACCAGATTTCCTTGCGAATCCAGATAGAGAGCCTCAATGGAATCGGAAGAGTTTGGACCAAACTCAGAGCGTGCACCTTCGGTTGCGCCACCCCAAACGATCTTTCCGTCCGCTCCTGTGCACACAAATCGTCCCTTGTCTTCAAAGGACGGAGAGAGCGAAGCGGTTTTCCCATTGGGGAAGGCAAAGGACAGGCTATACGTCCGGTCCGATTTTCTTTCGACGACCCCATATTCTGGCAACGCTTTGAAACCATCTGGACGGCGCGCCGCGATCGACAGGCTATCGAATTGCTCTCGGCTTGCGAACGGGAATACGTTGTCCAATCGCCATGTCCGTTCGACTTGCAGCGCGCTTGGGTCGCCGTCGACGATCTCGCCTTTCCCTTCATATCGGCCAGAAAGATCAACACAAGCGTCGTCGACGTACTGACGTGGATCCAGATTGTCCCCGCCTCCACCGGGATAGTTTGGTGGCGCGTGCAGACAGCCGGTACACACAAGCACCAAAAACAACGAGGCGAATCTGAGTCTTATCATTCCCTATCTCGCACGCCCTTAATAATTCACTCATCCAACATCACAGAAACATTTAACCCAAGGCGCTGTGTGCCGCCATACAAACCTAGATAGCGAAAAATGCCGACGCTATTCGGCCTACGGGCCGGCCAACCGTTGAATGGCTGCGTCGAACAAGTCCACTGGTTTATCCGTGGTGGCGGACGCCTCATAAACCACCTCCATCGAGGCCACCATAGGGTCGGGGTCTTGGCCGCAAAGCAAAGCCGATACAGTCCGCGCCTGCCCGAAGCAATGAAGCGCCTCAATTTGCTTTTCCGCATCATCGTCGGCTTCATCCTGTAGATCAAAATATCTCTCGTCAAGCTCCTGCAGCAGGCGATTCAATTCCGCAATCTGTTCAACGGTAAAGCGCTGATCGTGCTCCAGCGCCGACAATGCCTGCGTTACAACTGCATTCCCAACTGGAGCAACGTTCATGGCGAACTGGCACGCTAGCAACACGATCTTCCGCTGCCGACCACTGTCAGACGTTCTAATTTTTCCCGCAAGATGAGGTTCGATAGCTTCTAAGCGCATTCTTTTTGCTGATCCCTCCGTAGCTTGCTTGATAAAGGACCTGTCCCATCGATCGCACCCAGAACAAATGCCAATGTCAAGCTATACTTACCTTCAAAATCACCGGTCACAACAATCGACTCACCCAATCAATTTTCAGAACTTCGCGCGCGTGTAGTCAGGCAGCGAGAACTCCGGATCAAAAGGTTAGCGAACTGAACGACGCTTGCACGGAAACTGAGCCAGGAGAAACGCCAGTAGCAATGATCACCTCTTCACCAGAAACAGCACGAAGAACAATGCCGCACACTGCATAAACGTCTGGCGTCTCATAAACTAGACAGTCAACAGAGGCGATGGTGAACTTCTCAATACCGGCCCTGCTGAATAAGGCATCTGCCGAATTCTCCACCGTCTGAATCCGCTCTATATTTAAACTACCCACCTCCTGCCATGCTGCAACTTCAGTACAAGCGGAAGAGAATTCAAAAACATCGTTATTATCTAGAAAGATACGGCACTGCCACGCACATTTCAGCGTATGCCCTTCCGGAAGCGCATAAGCAACAATACTCCTGCTAGAGAAAGCGTCCGCTATCTGATCCCTGCGCACCCCTTCGGTTTGCAAACGCAGAACATAACGGTCGCCTTCACTCGCATTAGTATTGAAGGGTTTCATCGTCGAATCTCAAACAACAATTACACCCCCATTGTCAAGGTATATAGAATAAGACTCAAACTCGGCCATATCATCTGCCTCAATTGAGATATACCCATCCTCGCCAAAATTTATTCGAAGCGATCCAACGCCCACTCGACTTACGCCAACAACGTCCTTCAATAAAAATCCGATCAAGGGGGCACAACTATCCGGGCTCGCGAAATCCCTGGTGCCACACGTCCCTTTTAGGGAATACGACATCCCTGCCTCTACGCTGAATGCCACCTTATAGGTGGAACCTGCAGTCGTCTGGGGACGTGCGAAATCAAGCTTCGTGATCGACGGCCCGAAGCTAACCATCTCTAGATAACATCCAGAGAGAAGCCCCTCGTCAAAATTACTTGGCAACTCGTGCATAAGAGCCCCCAACAGCGCCACGCCAATCCTCTTTTTGTCCCAAATTGCCGACGAGGATTCAAAACAGAAAGAGGTGGTTTTCCGAATTTCGTGAAACAGGAACGTAGCGCGGGCCCAACGCACTTCGGCCTAACCCCTACTCCTCATTCCACCCTTTCATTGTTGAATCGAAACACCCAGTGCCACGATTAACCTATCTGTTAAGAACTTGCGAATATCACTCATGACCCACTAGGGCGCAAGGCTCCATGTAGCGCGAGAATGTATGATGATCTCGCGTGGCTATCGACCCGTCATTCGCTTGCTTTGGGTCACTCCACTCAGATTCACAGTCTTCGCAAATAACAAAGAGAGGACGACCGTCTTTCTCAGCGGCGACAAGAACCCTCCCCTTCCCACAGACAGGGCACATTTCATTTACAACGGCATAGTGCACATAGCTCATAGTTATGGTGCCTTTGGTAGCGGTAAGCCATTGAGGATTGGCACCAACGATGAGACCTTTACCACCTACCGTTACCGCAATACGTTGAGGTTGCCCGTTGACTGTTGTCTGGCAGATCCGCCGTCACCTTTGCCGCAACTACTTCTCAGCCAACTCTAATCTGTTCGCAGCGATGACTGCGAGCGCCCTAGTTGTCCCGTTTTGGTCCGAAAACTCTACCTCGTAGTTTCCATCGCCATAGTCTTCAATGATGTATCCGATGTCGCCTGGATTGATCTGCTCTTGGACATTCACTGGGCCGACGTAGCGAACCCGGTTGTAGATAGAAAGGCTCACGGACGGCTCCTTGTAAAACCGGAAAACGGTGTATTTAGCTTCAGCGAACCATCCGGTTGAATCATCCACCCCGACTGAAGGTAGCTAGTCTGTCCATTAGCTGCGCCTTTGCCCGGCAACGAGATCTCGATGTTGATGCGTTGTCCGTATTGGTCAGCCTTACCCAGCGTGAAATCGCCACTCGCATACTTCTGTGCAGCTTGGTTTTGCCAGATTTGCGATAGATCGGCGGAATCACCGGCAGTGTAGCCCAGCGATTCGAATACAACGTTCTTCCCGTGATCCGCGCCGGGCTTAAAGATGTAGTCGGAAAACTTCCGTGTATCGACGACGGCACTGACTTCGTTAGCCGACGTATTTGTGGCGTTGCCAATCGAAACCGCAGTGCGGCTACCTGTGGTAGTCGGTAACGTATTGTCTTGAGTTCCACCGCCCGGCAGCTTTGCAACGCCACCGCCACTGAAGGCCATCCCGGCTACGGCTGCAGAGACCAACGGCCCAATGTTGGTCGCCGATATAACGCCATCTCGGATACCCGCTTGGTACGCAGTCATCTCCGCCGCAATCAGGTAATTGCGCTCTGCAACAGTCAGGCTCGGATCTCGCTCAGCGACCTTCAGCGCCGCAAGGGTATTGACAACATCATCCTTAGCTAATGATCCGACCGGTTGCGCTTCGAAGCCATACGCATGAATCATGAGCTTACGCGTATGGTCGCTCATCGAATTGTTGAGTGCCTCGTTCCGCGCAGCATTGGCTGCCGACAGGGCGTTCGTTCCCAATGCAGTGGCTAAGCCGCCACCAGCAAGCATTGCAACTGCTGTGATTGCAGCGTTGTATGTCGAATTGTTGTAGCTCGTTGTCAGCGTCAATGAGCCATCAGCATTCGTGGTGCCGGCTACCGCTTGCGTGCCGTCATACAGGGCATCGCGAACCAACGGCGCCACCACGGCACTCGTTGCACCTCCAATCGCGCCGCCTGCGCAGCTACCGCCACTCAGGCTCTGCGCAGCACACCCTAGTAGCGCGTGCGACGCCACATTCAGTGCAATTGTGCTGGCATTAGCATTCGGCATGCCAACGCCAGGAATCTCCGCCCCGATTGCGTTGGCGCCCAGTGCGGCCGCATCGGCCACCAAGCCGTTCGTAAAGGCCTGCCCGAAGCTGCCTCCATACGCGACGGTATTGACACCTGCGCTGATAGCCGAACGTACCAGACTAGCTTCCGCGAATCGGCCCAGATTAGTTCCGGCCGTCGCCCAGTCTCCAACGCTGATATTGCTGCCGATCGTCGAAACGCCTGCTCCGCTCAGGTCCAACGCAGACAGCGCACCGTCCGTTAGCCCTGCGGTCACGTCGGCAACCACGCCCGCAATAACGGCCTGCTTGAAATCGATCGTGCCGGTGGTCAGTACCTGGCTGGCCATGCTGGAAAGCATGCCGGACAGCAAAACTCCCATCACACCGACGCCGGCGCCCATCGTCACGATCGAGATCGCTACTGCAGCGACAGCTCCGACCCAGCTTGGGAATGGCCCCTGTTCTTTGATGAAATCCTGGTGGATGTCGTCCGATGCCGTTCCAGCCGTGTACTTCAAGCCGAGGTTGGACGACAACTGCGAAATCAGCGCATCAGTCGCGGCCTGGTCCTTCGTGCCATCCGCATTGCGCACGATGAACGCATCGTTGATCGCATTGATGGCATTGGCCTGCACGTTCAGGTTCACCGCGCTCATGAACCCGCCCGGCTGCACTTGCGTGCCGGTCACCTGCAGCCATCCGCCATCCACCTTGTAGGCCGACGTACCGATGTCCACCACATTCGGCGCGTTATCGATCGTGCCGGCCTTGACGTTGAGCGTGTCACTGGCGGTGACTTGGCCGCTATTGCGCAGCGTGCCATCGACGTTCAGGTTGACGTTCTGCCCCGCGATCACGCCACCTGCCGGCTGGGTGACGGCATCCGCGTAGCCTGCCGGCAAGTAAAGCTGCGGCACCAGTGCGCTCACCATCGGGCAAGCGGTGCTGGCGACCGTATTGCAGTTCGGGTCTGGCACCTGCTGCGTGACGTACCACAACATCGGCTTATCCAACTCGGCGATCTGCTGTTGCGTCAGCGCCTGGCCGAGCTGGATGTTGTGTGCTTTCGCGTAATCAGCTGCGTCCTTGTACAGGATCAGCTTTTCCTGATCCGTGACGGACAGCTGATTCTGGTTGTCGTACGTCAGGCCGTTGATAAAGCTGCTCTGGCCGGTCTGCTGCTGAGCGGCCTGCAACAGCTTCTGGTCTTCGGTAAACGGATCGAAGTAGAACGGTGTGCTGCCCGGCTGCAGATTGGCTGGCAATTGCGCCAAGAGGGAATTCGGCGTCACGCCCGCCAACACCGAGGTCGCCGGGTTCGGGTTCAGATAGGTCGCGCCGTTGACGCTGGGAGTCGGCGCACTGGTCGTATTGCCAGCCGCCGGCGCGTTGAAGTGCCAGGTCACCTGCGAGCTGCCTGGTACCGCAGGCGTCGTTACGATTGCAGGCTGGAAGCTCCAGACCGGCGCTTGCACGGGGGCCACATTCGCTTGCGGCGCACCACCGGACGCACCGGACGTGGTCGGAGCCGGGCCGCCCGATTGAGCGGACGGGCCACTACCCGCAGTGCTTGCTGCCGGCAGCGCTCCAGTCGGACCCGCAGGCGGCGCCAACGAGATCACCTGCCTGCCTGCCACGGTCGGCGGTGTCGGTTGATTCGGATTCGTAATGCCGTTGGTTAGAGCGGCTCCGCTCACGTCGACGGTGCTGCCCAGCAAGTTGCCGGTATTCAGCACTTGTCCACCGGAGGTCACCGACAGTGCATTGCCGGCTTGAATCCCGGAAGCCAAGTTGCCGAACACCGCAACGCCACTGGTGTTGTGCCGGATATCCGAACTGAACAGCCCCGTCTCTTCGACCCACAACCCATGCCAGTTGGCGTTGAGCGCGATGCTGGTGTTGTCAATGCCACCGGCCATGCTGACCGTGACATTGCGCCCCCCGGTAATCAGCGCCCCGTTGTTGGTCAGCGTAGTACCCGACAGCTTGACGTCGCGTGCGGCCGAGATGACGCCCGCGGGGCCCGCCTGAGTCATCTCATCAGATGCACACTGGCTTTCCTTGTAGGTGCCCCCGGCGTTACAGCCGCCCGCATAGCTCGGGTTCATGTTCCCGTAGCTCTTGTGCAGCGTCACGGGTGCCATGGTCGTGTTGACCACCGTCGGTGCACTGATGGTGACATCACCCGCCGTCGACTGGATCGCGCCGGACGTGTTCGTCAGCCCATTGGTGGCCGTCAACGTTACATTGCCGACAGCGGCCAACGTGCCATTGTTGTTCTGGATGTTCGCGGCGTTGACGGTCAGCGTGTCACCAGCTGCTACGGTATTGGGGGTCTGTTGCCAGGCGAGGGTATCCACATGAGCGCCACCTTCCTTGCAGGTAGCGGCTCCCGGCAGGCAGCCCGGAGTAGTGGTGACCTGGCTGATATAGGCGCCTTGGTTGGTGAACGTGCCGGGCGTCGTGATGGTGACCTTGGCGGCGGCTGCAATGTCCCCCGCGTTCACCAGGTCACCGTTTCCGGTGAGCGAGAGATTGCCGCCACTCAGAATCTGTCCCGCCTTGCCCAGCGTCTGCGTCACCGAGGATTGGCTCGGCGCCGATGTCGTGTTGCCGGAGGCGTCCTGGTTCAAGGTCACCTGGGACGCCGTCGGTGCCGGCGTGGTGCAGCTATCGCAGCTCGACGGATAACCCTGCGGCTGGCCGTACTGCAGTTGGCGCGGCTGGAACGGATCAACAACGCCATTGGAGCCGCTCTGCCCCATGTGCTGTAGCTGCGCGATGAACGCCGCGTACTCGCCCGCATTCACGACATCCGTCACGCTGCTGGTCAGCGTTGCAGAACGACTGTTGTCCAGCGTGCCTACGTTGAGCGTGACATTGCCCGCCGCCTGAATCAAGCCGCCCTTGTTTGAAAGGCTGGCGGCAGTGATGTCCATCGCCTTGCCGGCGACGATCTGACCGGCGGTGCCGTCGGCTTGGCGGATGATGGTGCGGTCTACAGTCGGCAGCGCTACAGACTGCGTGCCCGATTGAGCCCCCGCCGGCAGCAGATGCCACATGTCGACATAGCCGAGCGAGGCGCCATTGTCGCCGCCCCCCGAATAGACACCGATGTAACCCGTCGCCAACTGCACGGATGCGCCGTCCGGCGTGCGTGCCAGATCGCCAATTGTCAGGTTTGTGGTTGGACCGGGCGCATACGGGCTGGAGCAGGTGTCGCAACTACCGGTGCTCACCCACGGTGCGTAGCTGCCAATGATCGTCGAGTTCAGCAGTGAGTCGTTGAGCACCTTGCCGAAACTGCTGCCGGCATCCACCGGGCCACTACGATCATTGATGACGTTCTGCGCGGCGATATGAATATTGCCGTTGGCGCCGATCGTGCTGGCGACGTTGTTCAGCGTGCCGCTCAGGTCAAACTTGAGGTCGCCATTGGCTTGGGTCTTGCCGCCCCGGTTGTCGTAGTTGGAGCCGGTGACGGCGATATTGCCCAGCGCCTCAGTCGTCCCACTGTTCAGGATATTGCCGGCGAGCGCCAGATTGCCATCAGCGTGAATCGTCCCGGAATTGGCGAGATTGCCGGCCGACAGCGACACATTGGCGCCGCCCACGATCTGACCGCTATTGGCCAACGTGCCGGCAGTGGACAACGACAGGTCGCCCGCCTTCTGAATCGTGCCGCTATTGGTGATGCCCTGCGCGGCATTGATCGCCACGTTGGAACCCTGCACGTTCCACGTCTGCGTGTTGTTGATCGACTGGACCGACACCGTCAGGAGGTTGTTGGCATTGAGCGTGCCGGTGGCGGCCGCCGACGGATCGAACCCCTGATTCGGGGTGTTGACCGTCAGGTTGTTGCCCGCCAGCACTTGGCCGCCAGCGTTGTTGAAGCTGCCCGCGCCGCCGTTGACCGTGAAGGTCATGTTTCCCGTGGTTGGGGATTGGCCGCTCAGGTCTCCCGCGAAGAACGTACCGCCCTGGTTACTCTTGAGCGTGTTGGTAGTGACGTTGAGTGTCTGCGTGCCAACCACGAGGCCATTCGCGTTATCGACGCTATTGGCCGCGGTCAGGTTGACGGTCTGGCCGCCGACGGTTCCACGGTTCACCACATCGGTCGCGTTGACGGTCAATTGGTTCGCCGCGAGCGTGCCCGTGTTGTTGAGCGTACCGGTGGTGACGGTGGCCTGCTGGGTGGCAAGCGTCGAGCCTTGGTTGTTGACGGCCGCACCACCCAGCGTCAGGTTGGCTGCATTGCTGCTACCGGTGAGCGTCAAACCGTTGGTGGCAACCGCATCCAGCGTGCCTTGCACGACATTGGCCTGGTTCGCTTGCGAGCCGACCGTGATATTTGCACCACGCAGTGTCGCATTGCCGCCGACATAATTCAGTTGGCCAACAGTGAGCGCCTTAGTGGCACCGGCTTGCAGATCGGAACCTGTTTGCAGCTGACCGGTCAGGGTTGTGTTTTGCCCGCTGCTGATGCTGGTCTTGCCCTGGCTCGCCAGGTTGCCCGAAACGGTGGTGCTGCCCGCCTGCGACGCAAGCGTCGCGTTCTTCCCCGCGTAGACAGCGCCACCGATGTTCAAGTCCTGGGCCGCGCCGGCGTTGACGTTACCGTTGTAGGCGAGGACAGAACCGGTGCTAGTCAGTTGCCCGGTCTGCGCGTTCAGGCTGACATTTCCCCCGACACTGGCGGCTGTGCCGTTGACGGTCAGGTTGCGTCCGGCCGTGGCCTGCAGGTCAGTGCCGGCCGCCGCTCCGCCATCCAAGGTCGCATCACGCGTGGCTGAGATCGAGACGGTCCCCGGTGCGCTAACAGCGCCGCCCAGATGCACGTCGCCCAAAGTGCCAGTGCCATTGGCGGTCAGGTTGACCTGGTTGCCCTTGACTTGGCCACCAAGGTCAATGCTGCCTGCGGTGACGGTGGCCGTCTGGGCGGCGCTCAAGTTGCCCGTGCCCGTCGTCGTCTGGCTGGCAGAGAGTGACGCATTGCCACCAGCGGCGACGTCGCCTGCCAGCGTGATGGATTGGCCTGCCGTCACGCTGGTGTTGCCCGTACTGGACACCGCGCCGCTCACGGAAACCGCGTTGCCCGCCTGCAAGTTGGCATCGACGCCGCTGCCGACTTGGCCGCCCACCGTCAGGTTTTGTCCCGCACTGAGCGTGAGCGTGCCATTACTGCCAATCTGGCCGGACGTGGTCAAGTTGCTGCCCGCGTTGACGGTGGCGGTGCCCGCTGCGCTGACAAGACCGCCCAGGTTCGTGTCAGTGCCCGAGGTGACGTTCAGGTTGCCGGGGGTCAGGACAGCACCGTTGGTGGTCACGGCGCCGGTGCGCCCTGTCAGACTGACGTTGCCCGTAGTGCTGCCGACCGTACCGCCAACGGTGAGATTGCGTTGCGTCGCGAGGTTCAGGTCGCTGTCAGAGACCGCGCTGCCGTTGATGGTGGTATCACGCGCGGCCGAGAGTGTAATCGCGCCCGGTGCGCTGACGTTGCCACCCAGCGTGATGTCGCCGATACCGTCATGACCCGCCGCCTGCATCGCGATCTGGCTCGCCTTGACGTCGCCGTTGACGCCGATGCTGCCGCCCGCCTGAATGCCAATCGCTTGGCTCGCGGTGAGATTGCCGGCACCGCTGACGGTGTTGCCAGTGGTGACGTTCAGGTTACCGCCGGCCTGGGTGGCGCCGCCGAGCGTCGCGTTCTGCCCAGCGGTGAGCGCGATGTCCTTCGCCGCATCGAGCGTACCGGCCGTTGTGATGTTGCCGGCCGCAGCGTGGATGGTCGCGTTGCCATTCACAGCCGTGGTGCCACCGAGGCTCACGTCTTGTCCGGCGCTGGCGTTCAGGTTGCCCTGGCTTGTGACCGAGCCTGTCGTGGACAGCGTGCCGTTGGCGGCCGCCAGTGTGAGGTCGCCAACGCTGCCAATGGCGCCGGCCACCGCCAGATTTCGACCTGCGTTGATCGTCGTGGCACTGCCACCGGTTAGTTGCCCCGCGACGCTCGCGTCGCGCGCCGCTGTCAGCGCAATGGCGCCCGGCGCGGAGACGGTGCCGCCCAGCGTGACGTCGCCTGTGCCGTCCAGACCTTGGGCCGTGGTGGTGATGGCGGTGGCGTTGAGATTGCCGGTCAGATTGACGCTGTTGGCCGCAGTCGCAGCAAGCGTCTTTGTTGCCGACAGATTGCCGGAACCTGTGAGATTGCCACCCGCGTTCAAGGTCAGATTGTTGCCCGCCTGCGTGGCGCCGCCGACGTTGACATCGCCGCTTGCGGAAACGGATACGTCTTGCTGCGCCTTCGCCGTGCCCGTCGTGGAGACCGCGCCGGTCGAGACAATGCCCACGTTTTGCTGCCCGTAGACATTGCCGACCGTCACGTTGCCGTTCGCATCGATATTGACGTTGGACGTGTTGGCGGCCAAATCGCCCGCCGCCCGCACGCCCAACCCCTGCGCGGTGCTGATGAGCTTGATCTGCCCTGCCGTCATGGCGCCGAACGCCGTGGCGTCGATGGCCAGGCCGTTCTGTGCGGTCGCGCTGTTTGCGGCGTTGTTCTGGCCGGTGCTGCTGACCTGCCAATCGGAGCCGGCGTGGCCGGTGCCCGTGGCCACGGGCGTCACTTGCTGGTTACCGGCGATGAGGTTGATCTGGTTGCCGGCATACAGCGGCGCGTTAACGCCGATCGTCTGGCCGATCAGATTGATCGCCCCCACTGTGCCCTCGATGCCCGCACCATTGGGGCTACCCGCCGCGGGGTCGATCTGGATGCGGCCGCTGTTGACCGTATAGCCGATCGCCGTTGCTTGGTCGAAGCCGACCGGGGCACCACTGCCGTTCAGGAACTGCGGCGTGCCGGTGACAAGACTCACTGCGGGCGTGTTCGTAAAGCCCGCGCCCTGCAGATAGACGCCCGCGGGTGCCGCAAAAATGACGCTTGCCGGCGCGCCGAAGACTTCGACCGTACCGTTGATACGGATCGGTGCCGTGCCCGTGACCTGCGTCAGGATGGTTGACGCTGGGCCGGAGGAAGCGAGATTCGGGTTGCCCGCGACGTTGCCACCCAGGAATGTACCGCCGCCGGTGAGGCTGTTGTTCATCACCAGGCCCACGCCATTGTCGACCGTCAGCGACTGCAGCAGGTTGTACGACAGACCGGCCTGGTTCGGCGTCGTGATGTTGATGGTCGGGACACCCGTCGTCGTCTGGGTAATGGCGGGCGTGAAACGGATGGGGGCGGTGGGGTCGGTAATTGGCGCGGCTTCGGCCTGCTGGATACCCCAACGAACGAGAATGCGGCCCGTGGTTTGCCACGACGCGATCAGGTTGCGAAGTGACTCGCTGGCATCGTTGCCATGTGTCGCAATGATCGCCGCGCTCTGTTGAGCGGCCTGCCACGAAATTTGTACGGGGCCCAGCCAGCTGAGGACGGCAACAGCACCTGCAATGGTGCGGGCGAGAACCGAGCGCCTGGCGCGGTCAGTACGACTGACAAGGGTATCGTCACCGCCCGGAATGCCTTGTTCTTGTTGTTGTACAGCGGCACGCGGCTGCGCAAGCGCGGGCCGCGCATTGGCCGATACCGGCTCGCGCATTGCAGAACTCCCCAAACCTGTTGTTTAGCGGGGTCGCTGCATGGCCATCAACGGAAGATGTCAGGCGCCCCTTCTTGGACTTGGGGCGGGATGGTAGAGGAACACAATGTGGTGCGCATCCCCCATCGGATGGGAACCGATCTGAAAGTTTCTTATGTCAGATCTTTGCCGCTCGCATCGTGGAGTCACACTAGGCACGGCCCCGCCGCGAGCGGTATCCCAGCCAACGCCATCAGACGACCATACACGCGCTTGCGCAACCTATCGTCCCGGTCGGCCTGCTCGCCGTCGTTCCGGACTTCGTGCTCGATGATCGCACCGCGCTGCCGCATGATGGCGTGCGTGGCCGCCTTCTGGTCCAGGTATTCCTGCGAATCCGCCCCCATGGTTTCGACCAGGACGCGACGCGGCTCCCCATTCGCTCCCATTGGCGCATGGACTTCCAGCTCGAAATCCGCGCGGCAGTGCGTGATCGTGCCATCAGCCAATGTCACCTCGCTATCGAACAGTGGCTTCTTGAGCGTGACGGTGACGCCCTTCTTTTTCACCCACTGCATGGCGTCCAGAAGAAGTTTCAGTGTCTGCCGCTCATAACTGCTGTCCAGAGGTATTGGTCGGTTCATCTTGAAGGCATGCTGCGCGAAGGCTTCGCGCACGCGAGCGACGCCGTTGTCGTCCCGATCGATGACTGCAAGCACCCAGTACGGCGGATTCGCAAAGTTCTGGTCCCGGCCCCCGATTCGAATCCCACTTGCCGGCGACACCACAGCTGGCTTCAGACGGGTCAACTTGGTGGCGGCCGACGCAGTCACCTTGTCTGCGACAAAGAGGAGATAGCCCATGCGCTTCTTGCCATTGGGCCACTGCAATTTGTCGATGTCGGCCATGAAATCGACCGGTTTGGTCCACGCGCGGGTCTTCATCATGTCCCAAAGCGTGAGCGCCTCTGTCACCTCTTCCTCAACGGCAAATCGCTCCAGGCGGTCCCAATGGGTCAAGGATGCTTGGCTGGTGTCCAGGTCATCCGTGGAAACCGCGCTGAATCCTGCCTGTTCCAAGAGGGTGTAAAGGATGCGCCCGAGCTTTGGCAAACGGCGTCCGCGATTCGGACCACTACCGCCACCCGCGCGTTCGCTGGGGCGCTTGCCCCCCGTTTCGTAGACCTTATCGAGATAGTCCAGCGAGTTCCGGATTGGGTGCAGCGCCGGGTGCTTGCCTGGCTCTCCTTGAGGATCGTCCTCGTCTTCGGAGGGATCGGTGCGAAAGGTCTTGAGCACGCAGGAATGCGCATCACGTCCAGCAATGCGCACGAAGTGCCGAGGTCCATCGCCTCGAATGCGCGCGGTCATGCGCGGCCGCTCCTCGATCGCCTCCCCATCCCGGCAATCGCACTCCAGCCAATAGCGCGGCTCCTTGCCGTTATGCATCTCGGCAAGGATGGCCTCGACAACCTGCGCGTCGTGCGCCTGCGATTGCATGCCGGCGCCGCAATACCGCCGAACCGATTCCGCCTCTGCCTTCGTGAGTTGACGCAGGATGGTGTTGTTACCGGTATTCCGAATCAAGCGCATCGATTCCCGTCATCTGTTCCTAGTTCAGCACCCGCCCTTCGCGGCCGATGATGCCGATGTCAACGTATTGCGAGCCCTCGTACTGCCCCTCGGGCCGTAATTGAGCTCGAAGTCGCCCAGGTCAAAGGGGCCACGTGTCTGCAGCGCCCCCCGAATCGCTTCTGCGGTCACCGGGCCAGTGACCTTGCGCAACGCTTCAACAAACAGCCTAGCCGATGCGTAGCCCTCCAGCGCGGTCGACGATTTGGCCAGATCGAGGCGGCCGGCTGCCGTCATGTCGGCCACAAATGCGCGGGCTAACCTGGTGTTGCGCTTGGTGAGCGCCGGCATCACCTCTGCGATACACACACCGCGCGCCAGGTCCGGGCTCGATGCCCGCACCAGCTCGTCGGCAGATGGGGTGGAATCCGTTGTCACCACCGCGTTGCCACTCCGCTCCCGGTAAGCCCGCAGGAAACTGCCGATGTTCACGCTATCGGAGAACATCAGGACCACGTCGATGTCGTCTTTCAGGACAGTTTCGGCGAGATTGACCAGCTTGCCCGTCTCCATCATCTTCGCTTCCAACGGCACCGCCAGCACCGGCTTGATCGAAAGCGCTTGCATGGTCGCCATGCTCTTGTGCAACCCATCTTCACCGAAGGCGTCTGCCTGATACAGCACGGTAATCCGTTTGCCGCCAAGCGACACGCTTTGCCTGACCATCCTGTCCGCCTCGGCCTTCAGGCCCGCACGGATATAAAACACCCAATGGTTCTCGGGCATCTGGCGCACCTGAGTCGACGAAACAATGGCACCGATCACGGGGGTGCGGCCTGCATCCAGGACACCGCTCTTGATGAGCGCAGCAGTACGTGCAGATCCGTAATAGTTGAGGAAAGCCGCGGGGTGCTGTTGCCGAATGACGTCTCCGGCACGTTGCGCCGCCGTTTCCAGGTTGCTGGAAGCATTGAGGGTCACCACCTTGATGGTGTGGCCGCTCACCCCGCCAGCGTCATTGACCTTGCGCAGGTACACCTGCGCCGCATCCGCAGTGGCGCGCGTCGAGGGTTCCACCGATCCCTCCAGCGGCAGCACTTGTGCAACCGTCACAACGTCGGCGATAGCGTGACTGGCCAGGAAAGCAACTGCCACAGTCCCCAGCATGGCAAAGCGTTTGATCTTCATTATTGTTATTACCTAAGAAAGCGCCGGCTCACGCCGGCACAATGGGAATTCGCTTCGCCGCGTTTCAATCGGCGGTCGCAAGCTGCTTACCAAAGTGAGGCTGGCAACTTTGCTTCAATCGCCTTGAGCGTTGCCAGCGTTTCCAGTTGCGTGGCTACCAACGTGGCAAGAAGGTCGCGGACATCCTGGCCATGCTCTGGCTGCGACATGGGCAACTCCAGCTCGGCATTCGAAACTGATGTTGCGTTGCTCTTCGTCATCGGTTCACTCCTCCGAAATACGCATTGGTATTGGCCTTCTGCTACCTGTGGTCAAGCGGTGCTTCCTATTTGGTCGCCTCGCTATCCCCAACCCAACGCGATGGCTCGCCAGACGCGACCGCAGGGGCACACGTTTGTCCGTTGAGCTTCGAGCCAATCGAGAACGCCTTGCTGTCGAAGTAGCAATATTTCGGCTCACGCGGCGTTCGCTGCGACGCCAATAGCGCGCGAATGGCATGCAGTTGCTCCAATTGCTGGAGCTGAATCGAACTCATATTGACCGGGTCGGCACTAGGAACTTGAGCACATACCTGTGTCGTCGCCAGGAGCGCGCTCAGCGTGGCAAGCGTCCGAAGTTTCATCATCAATGTCCTCCAAAAAGTTGTGTTGATGTGTCATTGGCACTCGACATCTGGGCATGCGCCGCGCCGGCGCCAACATCAGCGGTCGGGCCTATTCAATTGGTTTGGGTGCGTCCAGATCCCCGGATGGTCGATTGGCAGCGGGTTTCCTCCACCTGCTGTCAGGCTGTACTGGCGGTCTAGAGCCGCCGTTTGAGCACGATGGCGGCAACCGCCGCCAGACACATCGCAGAGGTGCTCACCACCCAGACGCGCCAATCCACGATGTGCCGTATCGAGGTGCAAGCCATCTGCGCCGTTTCATTGGGATAGCGGGCAAGGATCGGAGCCATACTCATCAGGAACGCATATCCAACGAGCAGCAATCCAAATGCTGTGCGTTCAGCTTTCCAGTCCGACAGCAGTTCATCGTCTGTCACGTGCGCTTCGGCGTCCCCGTCTTCACGTTCAGACAAGCTTTCACCCCCCCTTCTGCCCCACAGACAGCGCCGCTGATAGGTTGCATATTCCGTCGCTTGCCGCTGCGTATCCGAGTCCACAGCCGGCCGATCTTCTTGCTTCTTCTGCATAACCCCCCCACTGGTGTGTTGAACGCCACCTACCAATGCACGCGCTGCTGCCAGACGTTGTCCAGGTAGAGGTCTATGGCGCGCGGACTCTGGGCCTTCTGCCAGACGACCCGGTCATACACGTTGACTGTCGTGCCATCGTCCGCGCTGCCCATCTGGTAGCGGCCGACGAACCTGCCGACACACGCCCGCTGCCCTGTAGTCGCGCCCAGTTGCGGCGCAGCCGCCTGGCTGTATCCAGAAACACCGCTTGCCGAGGACTGACCCTGCACCACGCATTGATCGGGTTCGGCCGGTTGCAGCGTCGACGGGCATGGGTCGAACGGATCGTTGACCGGTACCGCCCGATTGCCAGTGGCCTCCGCCTCTTCACAGCGCGGGAATGGGCGGCCATGAGCGAGGTCGTTGTACAAGCGGTTGATGGGGTCAACGCATTCGGCAACCCCTTTTGGACCTCCGTTGGAGGCAGGGTTGGCCAGGCACAGCAGCACCTTGCAACCGTAGTCGCTCGCGCTCGCGTGGCCCGATGCAACAAGCATGGCGAGCGTGCCGATTCGAGCCAAGGATTGGATGGGCAGTTTCATGGGATCAATGAGAAACAAGACGAACAACAATCCAGGTGGTCAGCACACTCGCCACGGTCGCACTGCACAGCCCGACCACAATGCGGTCCAGGTATCGGCTGACGCCTTTGGCTGAAGGTGAGGTAGCCGGTTTGCCAAGCACGTCGCGCACGACTTCAAGCAGTTGCGACCGTGCCTGCTCAGAGGCCTTCACAGTGACCGCGCCGACGAGCATCTCGCGCGCGGCACTCGCGTCCTTGACTGCGGCGGCCATCTGCACGATGCGCTCAGCCAGGAGCGTGTCCACGCGGGCGGTCTCCTTCGCAAACTTGAGCGCTGCAAACTCGCCAGCGCGCTCGATGGCCTCCCGTGCCTGCGGCACCACCTTGCCGAGCGCCGCGACTTCCTCCCGCAGCTTGTGCACGTCGCCCAGCAGCTCCGCCAGCAGCGCTTCTTGTGCAGAGGTTTCCGCCATGGCTTAGCGCATCAACGCCGCGAAGACGCCATCGAGTTGCGCGTTCACGCCCACCGCCAGGCGACGCATCGCGACCTTGCGTGCCAGTTCGGTCTTTTGTTCTGATGTCTGCGCTTCGCGAATCATGGCCTTGTAATCCGTGGTGTCGGCCAGCAAGTCACCGATGGTGATCGGGCTGTTGGCCAACTTGCCGAACAGTTCGTTCTCGTGGATCGCCGCGTCTTCGCGCAGCACAAAGCCGCGATGGTCATCGTGGAATGCAAACAACGAGGCAAACTTGGGCCGCAAGGCATCGCGCGGATCGACCATGTTCAACACAACACGGATGCGATCACGCTCAATCCCGATCTCATCGGACAGCGCCTTGATCGTCGCCAGCGTGTCACGCTCCTGTTTTGCGTCTGGCACCGTCGGCACCACGAACATGTCGAAGTCCTCGTGGGAACCGCTGTAGCTCTTCATGCGGTTCACCAGGTCTTCCACATTGGACGCGCCAATATCCACCACGGCATCGTCCAGTGCCAGGAGCTTCTCCTGCAGAGTTCCAAATTCACTACCCCGCATGGTGGGTCCATCGTTGTCATCGGCGTTAATCGACTCGATCGAGATCACCGACGCGTCGCCCAGCCGCGGCGCCAGAAGATGGCGCGCCACCATGCTCTTACCCACGTTGCCGGAGTAATTCATTACTGCAATGATCATTTAGGGGCTCCTCTACGGTTCAGAATTCAAAGTTGGTCTGGTTTCAGCGGTCCAGCTCCATGCCCTGCTCGACCGCCGCGCGCTCGTGGGACTTGGCAGGCTGCCCTGGCTGGCCCGGTGCAGCCGCCCTGGTTCGGTCTACGTCAGGGCGCTGCGCAGACCGGCGCTGCGCCATGGTCTTCTCCGAAACTTTCGGGGTCGGCATGTCGACCTTGCGATCCTTGTAGGCGGCAGCGCTGGCAATCACCTGATCGAACTCCTTGCGGCACTTGTCCTGCGTGGCGGCTGGCCAGTTCGCAATCTGGCGTTCCAACACCATGCGGGCTGCGGCAATGCCGATGCTTTCCTTCTGGTTTCCGCCCTTGTCCGGGGCGGCTGCCGGCGTCGGCGCAGCGGCAGTTGTCGGCTCAGGCTTCTCGGCCGAACGCTCGGCCGCTTTGCTGTCGTCGGCCTCAAGGCTGTTTTCCTTCTCGGTGCTGCGCTGTGCACCGCTGATGCGCATCTCCTGCCGGGCGGCTTCGAGCATCGCGCGGTCCTGTGCACGCGGTCTAAAGCCGTTGCTCTTCACGCCAGCGAGTTCGGCGGCGATCCACCCCTGGCGCCGGAACTCTTCACTGCCGCGCAGCGTCACGGTCCCCCAGTTCTTCGCCTTGGCCACTTCAACCATGTGCGCGATGACGCTGCGCTCATTGCTGTCGGTGGATAGAGAGCGCCCCTTGTCCTCAAAGTGCACCTGTTCGGTCTTGCGATCGACAAACTTGCCCTCGTGCGCGACATACAGCGCCGCCACCTTCTGTGGGATCTCGTATCCGCTCTTCTTGAAGACCGGCTTGGTGCCCTCTTTGCTCACCAGCTCGCCGCCGCCCTCCTTGTCCTTCTTGTTTGCCGGCCCCGGCTGCTCTTTTCCTTTGGTAGCCGCCCGCACCTGCTCGGCCACCTCCCGCAGCATGGCTTCGGCGCGTGCGCGATCGGTCTTGCGTGCGGCCTTGACGGCGACCAGATCCAAATCCGTCAGCCGCTCGGCGACCGGCTTCTCCGGCTCGTTGGCTGGCTTCTTGGCATCGGCCTCATTGGCGGCTTCGCCCACCGCCACCTTGTCGATCTTCTGATCCACCGGCGTGGCCGGCGTTTCCTTCAGTTCGCGGTGCTGGCCGCGCTCGGCCGACTGGTAGCGCAGCTCCAGCGCCACTTCGGTGGCCGGATCGATGAAGTCGGGCAGCGGCGCGTCGGTACCCGATTCGCGCCAGGCATCGGCTGCTGCATACCAATCGCGCTCGGCCAGATCCCTGAGGTTGTCGATGATGGGATTGAGCGCGTCCCGATGTTTTCGCCAATCCGTGGCCGTTAATTGCGCACGCAGCGCGTCGGCCCGCTCCTTGAGCATTTCCGGGCTATCAAAATCCATCGTGTTCATGCGGCTTTTTCTCCTGCGCTGTTCAGGATCGCCATCGCCTCGCCGAAGTACGGCATGGCGCCGCACATCGCCTCGGTGATCTCGTCCTGATTGGTGAAGTCCGACGCCTGCAGGAAGACCAACTCGCCCGGCTCCACGGGGCGGCTGTCGTCTACCTGGTGGGCGTCGAAGCGGGGGGTATCTCGGAGCACGAGGGCCATCACCTCGTCGAAGTCGGGCATCACCTGGCGCATGGCCAACAGAATCGCGTCTGCATTGGTGATATCGGAGGCCTCCAGGATGGCCAGCTCATCGACCTCGACCGGCCGGCTGTCATCGGGCTGCATTGAGGCCTGCGCCGCCGACACATGCCAGTACGCCCGGAAGTCAACTTGCGGCAGCTCGATACTGCCCTCCCCCTTGGTCAGGAAGGCCTCTTTCAACTGTTCCTCGTTGGGCATCTCGTCACCCAAGGCTGCAAGTGACGGGCTGACTTCCTTAAGACGATCGATGAAGACCTTGTGCTTGTAGAAGAACGCCTTTTCAGCCTGGATTGGCTTGCAGTTCTCCAACGTCACGATGAGCTTCTCCTGCCCCATCTCCTTGAGTTCCTGGGGCAGCATCAGGGCGCGTTTCTGGCCCGATTCGCTCTCGCCCGTACTATTCGACCGTGCACCGCGGTTGCGGCTCTTGGAGCGGGCGATGGCCGTGAAGTACCCGAGCATCTCGGAGTACTCATTGGCATCCTTCTGCTCACGCGGCGGATACAGCAGGTGTGCGCCATGGTTGGTGATGAGCGTGCGGGCGCCCTGCTCCCCATAACACTCCGTCACCTGCGCAACCGACTGGATGACCGTGGCCAGGCGCAGGTTGTAGCCGGCCATGTAGCCGTTGGCCTGCGCAATGATTTCAATCTTGCCGGGCGCCGTGGATTCGTCGTTGAGCAGCAGGCATTGGTATTTCAGTTCCGGATTGCTCTCCGGCAGCTCGCGCAGGTTCAGGTTGATCAGTTGCGAATAGAACAGGTTGACCAACAACTGCGCGGAGGCCTCGGCGAGCTTGCCCGGAGCGATGCCGACATAGATCGTCATGCGGCGCTTGCGCACGTCGGCCAGATCAAAGTCGGACTTGCTGGTGGCCGCTTCCACCACCGGATCGGTAAAGATCTGCAGCGGCGCGTTGAACGTCGACAGCACGTTCCCCAGCGTCGTCTCTGGCTGGTTCAGGAAGCGGTTGAGCGCGTCAACGCAGCGCCACGAGAGCGGCGCGAGGTCGGTGTCCGTGCGCGAGCGCGTTTCCAGAATCCCCTTGAGGTACTCCTTGATCGGTTTGCCCTTGCCCGAACTCTGGCGCAGGATCTCGCCCAGCGTGACCGGCATCCCGGGCGTCTCGCGCAAGTACAGCGTCAACCCCAGGAACAAGCTGCGTGCGTTGTCGTTAAAGAAACGTGCACGGGGCTCCACCTTGGCCGGATACAGTGCGTCTCCGATCGACATGATGTCGCCAATCTGCAGGTGTTCCGGGCGCTGCCACACCGCATCGAAGATGTTCCAGCAGTGCGTGTGGCCCGTCTCTGAGAACGGCGCCCACAGGTACACCTCCTGGCCGTTACGCTGCCGGTACAGCGACGTGTACTTGAAGTTCTCTTCCTTGACGTCGAGTTGCACCACCGAATGCGGGTAATGCAGCAGGTTCGGGATCACGAAGCCGACCCCCTTACCGGTTCGGGTGGCAGCCGCCAGCAGCACGCCTTGCTGGCCGTGATAGATCAGCGGACCCAGCTGGGGGTGCCAGCCAACGATGATGCCGGGGTAGGCTTCCTGGCTCATTGCTCACGCCCCACCAGGCCAGACTTGCGGATGTCGGCGAGCGTCGCAAAACGGGCGCTGCCGTGCAGTTCCCGCTCCTTATGCAGCCTTGCCAACGCGATGCCGATGAACACGAACGGGACCGCCGTGATGGCGGCCGCCACCAGGCTGCATACGCCCAAGGCCTGCTTGACCGGTTTCACATCGGCATAGAACAGCCAGTAGCGGTACAGCGTGGTCACGCCTACCAGCGAGTCGGGCAGCTTCTGCAGCTTGGCAAAGAGCGTCGCGCCAGCCAGCTGGCCACCGATCGCGAAGCCACTCACCAGGACCAACCCGGCCACCACGGCGACGATGAGTTGCGGCGTTTTCATGCCAGCCCCCGCTGCAGCTTCCACTTCTCCACCGGATCGAAGTACAGCTGCGTCATGCGCTTGGTCTTCTTGTCCATGAAGGCCACCACATCAATCGTGCGTTTGACTTCGCCCAGCAGGTAGTTCCAGTCCAAGGTCAGGCCGACCGGGCTTTGCTTGATGAGCGTGGCGATGCGCGCGAGCGCGGAGATGCAATCATTGGCATGCACGGTGGACATGCCGCCCTCATGCCCGGTATTGAGTAGGGTCAGGTAGTCCCAGGCCTCGTCGCCGCGCAGCTCGGACAGGTACACCCGGTCGAACTTCATGCGCAGCGTCGACTTAACGACCTCTCTGGCAGGTAACGCGTCGCTGTAGAACAGGTGCGTGCGGTTTGGGTGATACGGCAGGGACAGTTCGTGCGTGTCCTCGATCGTGCCGATGCAGGTGTCGTACGGCACCATGTCGGCCAGCGCCTTGGTGAGCGTGGTCTTGCCCGAGCCCGTACCACCCACCAGGACGATGTTCAGGCCGTTGAGCACGGCCAGCTCGAAGAAGCGCCGGATGTCGCGCTGCTCCTTGGCGGCCATCATGTCCAGCTCAAAGGGCTCCAGCTCGACACCCTCGGGCACTGATTTGTGCGGGGACACGTCCCGATAGCCCTCAAACACGCCAAAGCCAATGAGGTCGTCAAGCGAAAACCGGTCTGCACTGGCGATCCGGATGGTCAAGGACACCGTGTTGGCCTCGCACGCCGGCGGAATCACCACCTGGCCGCGTTCGCCATCCGGGAGCACCACCGATTTGATCGGGTCCTGTTCAGTCAGCGGCCCCTTGCCTTTATTGAAGTTCACGAGCGTGTTAGCCAGGCGCCGAGCCATGTCCAAAGAACACTCAGGCGCCACATAGCGCTGCCAACCCGCACGGCTTTCGGTCCAGATCTCGCCCGGGCGATTGATCTTGATTTCGGTCACGCCCGGCGTGGCCAGGAATCGCGCGATGCCCATCTGCTTGAGCAGACTGCGCACCGTGGTGGACTTGTCATGTTCGAGCGCAGTCGTCATTGCGCACCCCCTGCCAGGGACGGCACGGCCGAGACCAGCTCGTACTGCTTACTGAAGTCGATGTCGCGCGCGACGAAGATATTGATGAGCGCACCCTGATTGGCGTAGCCCGTCGGCGGGATGTTGATGGTGTTGCGCAGCGTCTCCGTCGCCAGGCTCTGCGTTGCCTGGGTCGTGTTGGACAAGTTGACCGTGGTCGAGCCACTGGAGCTGGTCGACTGGTTGGCCACCGCTTGGCCGAAGTCACTGATCAGCGCCACCATGGCCGCACCGCCGAAGCGTTGCCAGAAGTGGTTGTCGACGTAGGCATCCATACCGCTGGCACCCAAGGCATCCGTTACCGGCGAATCCAATGGCACCGTCACCGGACCATCGTCGATGCGCGTCATCAGCGCGAAGATGCGCGCCTGACCTTGCAGCAATGCCGAGCGCTGCTCCCCCGTCACCTCGGCGCCCTTACGCAGGAGCAGTGTGCTGCCGTCCGCGCTGTACACATCGCGCACCAACGAACACGAAGTCATGCCCGGGAACGTCGTGACGGTCTTGGTGCCCATCACGCACGGGAGCATGGTGCCGCGCTTTAGCAGGTAACGCAGGTCGGGCAGGAAGCCCGCGCGGACCACGCCGGCGCGTGAGGCTGCCGACGGTGTCAGTTGCTCATCCAGGCTGTTCTTGCTGCCGCCGCCACCCAGTGAAGGTGAAGGTTGGACGGACAACGCACCACCTTCTCCAGGTGTCGGCGCCGCCTGGCCCTTGCGTTGTGCCAGCACCGTCACATTGCCCGCCAGGCGGCGTTCTGCCGGTGTTTCGACATGCTGCTGAGTGCCGTTGCCGGGCGTCGCGCCAGCCGACTGCGTATTGCCCCCAGCCGTGCTCCCGGTACCGGACGTGCCGAGGCTGTTGGCTGCCTGAGCGCCAGCGGGGGTGGCCAGCCCGCCCGGGCCCGTAGCACCAGCGGTCGCGCCTTTGGCCTGCGCTTCCTCGTCTTTGATGCGCCGCTTCTGCGCTTCCAGATCGGCGTTGTCTTGATCGGAACGCGCGCGCTCCTTCGGTTTGGTGCGTTCCGCCTCCTTCTCGGCAAGCTTCATGTCGGTCAACCGCTTGACGAACAGGGCAGCACCGCCTGCGGCCATGGCCAGCATGAGCACCACCACGATCAGGATGACCAGCTTCTTGCTATTGGTCTGCTTCTTGCCTCGGCGCACCGAGGGGATGCCGCGCTCTTCGGCCGGCGCGGGGTTGATTTCGTTGGGGTCAGTCATGTGCGTAACCGAATCGGGAGGTGGGCAGGCCATGCCCCAAGCTCATCCGGACAAGGCGGATGTCGCCATCGGCGGGCGTGCTGAAGTGCTGGCGCAGCATCGTGGCGATCGCCGCGCGATAGTGATTGCGGAAGCCAAAGCGAACGCCCATCATCGCCATGGCGCAGATCTGAACCACCATGAACAGCGCGCCGTATTGCACGAGCGTGCGCGTCCAGTGCGTCAGCGCCGCTGGGTCGGCGTTGGACAGTGCCCGGATCATCGCGATATGCGCCTCCGGCTCCAGGAGCGCCAGCGCAATCGCGCTCCACGCGATTCCCAGCGTCAGGCCGACGAGTAGCCGGCTGGCAATGACCATCGCAACCCGGCCAAGATTGAGCAGCTGAGCCACCGCACTGCTGCCGTCGTGCAACGCCAGGCATTGGATCGCCGCATACTCGGCATCGGTAACGGTGCCAACCTTGACGTCATTGATCCAGACTTCCCACACAAAGGGCGCGTTGGCTCTGGCCCTGCGGGACAAGCTCGTGTCCACCAGCTTGAACAGGAGATGTCCAAGCAGGACGCCTACGAGGAGAGCAGCCACGGATACGGCCAGGCGCAGCGACGAGCCGAAGACATAGCCAAGTCCCAGGGAGGCGATCACGGCAGGCAGCATCAGGACTGCCCAGCGTTTGAGGACGTTGTGTACCCAGGTCATTCAATGTTCCTTCGTAAGACGCACAGTGCCCGGCAACGTGGTGCCGGCGGCGTTGTAATGGCCCTCAGGGGAATAGCCGTCGTTGCGGATGCCCAGCACCGAGTTGCCCAGCCGCGCCAGGAACTCACGGGCGACTTCATGGACGACGATCGTGTCGCCCTCCATGTGGTACGCCGGCAGCGCCTCAGAGCCGTCGGCCCGCTTGACGTAGATGCGTGGCAGTTCGCGCGCGGTTGCGTAGCGGAAATAGGTGAAGGTGCCGTCATCCCATGCCGCAGTCGGCGCCAGTTCGTTGTTACCGCGCATCTGGTAATCCGCGTTGCGCGGCTTGGACGTGCTTGCACCGATGCGTGTCATTGCCAGCGCCTGTGCACGCTTGTGTGCATCCTCTGCCGATGCGCGGGCCCGCGTGTCCGGGTAGTCGAACTTGAGCACCCAGGTGGCGGGCGTTCCGCGCGTGGCCGTCACCAGGTCGAAGGTGTAGGCCCGGCGGTTCGTCACGACCATCAGGTTGGTGTCTGGCCGCTGCCCCGCGCGCTTGAGCAGAATCCAGTTCTTGTTGGCCGAGACGTTCCAGGCCTTGCCATCGCCCATGCCGGCGCCGTCGTCCTCGATCGTCTCGCCGGGTTCGAGCTGCAGCATGATGGCTTTGCCGGGCGCGGTGGCCACCTCATAGATCTCATTCGGGTCGTAGACGGCGCACTGGATGTGGCTCTCGAACCCGCACGCGCCGGGGATCACGCGCGCGGCCGCTGGAATCGCCGCCAGCGTGAGGGCGGCAACAGGAATCCATCGCTTCATGGGTGGGCTCCTTCCGGCGAACTGGTGTCCTCGCCGCTGCGCGACCAGTCGCGCGTCACCGTGTAGCTGGTGGCCTTCCAACCGGTGGGGTTGATGTCTTGCAGGTCGCGCTTCTCGGGCACGCCGTCATGGCGGTACGAGATCGTGGCCACCCAGTACGTGGTCTCCGGCTTGATGGCCGGATTGAGCGGCACGTATTTGCGGGAGAACATCACCTGGGCGGTCGTGCCGACGAAGCTGATGGCCCCGACCTTGGGGATCACGCGCGCTTCGTTCTTGAGCACCTTGAGCGGTGAGTGGTCGCCGCGAATGAAGTTGTCGTACAGCTCGCCTTCTTTCTCGGCGCTCATCGCCATCACGGCGTCGTGCATGTCCTGGATGGTTTCCCAGTCGTAGCCCTCTCGCCGCTCGACGTACTTACGCAGATCCGCGCGGTCTTCTTTCTCGGTGAAGGTGACCTTGCCATCGACCGTGGTCGGCAGCACGTCGACCTTGCCAGTCGCGTTGTCCACACGCAGGACCGGGGGCGGATTGGGGCGCTTGACCACCACCACGGCCGCCGCACCGGCCACCGCGACAATCGCAATCGCACCCATCCACTTGACCGCCAGCAATGCGGCGTCGGCCACCCGCTCACGCGATTCCACGCGCGATTTGGCGAGTTGCTTGCACTGTTCCAGATACCACTTGCCCAGCTCCAGGTCATCGACCTGGGGCATGGGCGCAGTTCCGCCAGGGGTGCTGCCCTGCAGCTTGTTTCTCAAAAGATTGAACATGTCCGTCCTTACTTCGACAGTGTTCGATTGATCGGTTGCCATGCGCCGGACGGCTGGGGTGCCTCTGGGGCGCTACTGCAGGCGGCCAGAACCGCCGCCAGCGAGATGACGATGAGTGTTCTCATGGAAGAGTCAATCGTGGAGTTTGGTCAGGAGCCCGATGTGCCTTCCATCGAGCCGCCACCGCTGCGGCCTTTACCGCCAGAGCCCTTCAAGCCGCCTTGGATCGCTTTCATGATCCGCGCGGCCTGGCCGATCTTGCCGACCATGCTGGAAATGCCGACGCCGCCGGAGAGTTGCGAGGCAAGACCAGGAAGATTGAGCGTGACAACGATGAACGCCACACCCATCAACGCAATCTCGATCAACGACCCGAGGGTTGCCTCATCAGGAGAGATGGAAGACGCGAAGCTGATCTCGATCATCCCCGCCGCAGCGATGAGCGCCACGAGAAAGCCATAGCTCAAACATTGGCCGATCCAGGCTTCGCAGAATCGACGCGTTGCCGGAAACAACGCCGCTGAAATGAACATCGGGCCAAGGGCAAGCAAGAGCCCAAGCGCAAACCTCGCGAGGACGATGTAGGCCGCAGAGATGCCCATGAAGGGCAGCCCCAGCAAGAACGTGATGAAGACAAACACCACCGCGTTCAGAATGCTCTCCGGACCGTGGGCATCGCGCATGATCTGCGTCATCGCCTTGACGTAAGTTGTCGCGAGCGTATCCAGAGCCGCACCCGTGTCTTGAGAACCCGTGAGCGCACGAGCGATGTCATCGCCAAGCCCGTTGAAGAACGGCACCACGTACTGGCTGTAGTAACTGATGTTCATACCGAGCACCAACACCACGGCCCAACCCGCCATGCGTTGGATGAAGTCCGGCACCGGTTCGTGACTGTGCCCGCGCCAATAGGACACCATTACCAACATCACATAAATCGCGAAGCCCACCCCCATGAGGGGCGTGATGAGCGTAATGATCTTGGCCGAGCCACTATTGATGACGTTCAACAGGTTCTGATCGAACGCCTGGAACATCTTCGTAAAGATGGCGACCTTCAACGCTGGCGTGTCTGCCATGGTGATCTCTCCTTCAGGCCAGGCGCGGCCAATAGCCGTGCCGCGTCACTTCTTGTCTCCGAGGAATCGGGCTTTGGCCTCCTCCTCACGCTTCTCATCCCAACTCTGGCGATTGCAGCCAGCAAGAAGAACGCTTCCAATCAACACCAAAACAATGGCTCGCTTCATTGCGTGTCTCCCAAGAATTTCCGCTTCGATTCCCGTTCGCGCTGCTCCTCTGCCAATCGCAGCTCCGTTTGCTGCAGTTGCGCCATCAGGTTCAGCCGGGTCTGCTCGTTCTGCACCATCGTGTATTCAGCGGACCACCGGTTCTGCAGGTCTGCCTTGGCAGCCGGGTCTTGCGTCAGGTTTGATTGCTGCATCAATGCCTGGATGTTGTTCAGGCGTCCGAGCGTCGCGTTGTAGGCCTGCATGGCCATCGCCTTGTTGGCTGCGATTACGTCGTAGTAGCGCTGCTGTCCTGCAGTGGACGCACCGTTAAGGCCTGCGGCAGCGGCGATTTGCTGGGCCGCGCCAGAGATGCCTTGCAGACTGCCGCCCTTGACCTGGTCATAGATCGATTGCCATTGGTCAGGCAGGTAGCTGCGCAGGCGCGGATCATTGAGGATCGTCCCTAAGCCGCGATTACCGGTCAGTGCGTCGTACTCGCTCTTGAGCTGGTCGATCTGGGCTTTGAGGTTCTGCACCATCAACACTGCTTGACCAAGATTCGACACATCCAGCACAGGGATACCAGTCGCACTGGCTGTGGACAGGTACATCGCGCCAGCCAAGGCGATCAGCGAACGCCTGGCCTTTAGGTGAATCGGCTTTTTGGGGCGCGACAACCACGGCAACACCTGGGTGAGCAACACCCCGTGCCGGGCGAGCACCCCGTTGCACTGCTGAATTTCCATTCTTGCTTCTCCGGTTTGTAGTGCGGGCGATATGCCCTTTCCCCCCGGAAGCCTCTTGCTCTTGTTGCCGGGCCGCGCTGTCCGCGCGACCCGTGCTCAGGCAAGTTGGCGATGCATGGATTCGTTTGCGCTCGGGCGCAATCTCCTGCGCGCTTGCATGGCCTCGTCGAGCTTCGGTTTCCAGATCGACGCGTCGTTGCCGCATTCGGCTATCAGTTTCTTGCGGGTGGTGGCCTCGAACACCCGGTCCTGCAGGATCGGCAGCCACACGTCAGGGTCATCGCCCACCTCTGCGATCACTTCGTCGAGCAGCTTGTTGTTCTCCTTGTTGCCGGAGAGCACCACCATCTCGTCCTGGAACCCGTACAGGTCCAGCGTCGCGAACGCCGACTGGTTGCTCTGCTTGATGAGGCACGTACGCGAGGTCTTGGAGAGCCGCTTGAACTCCGCGAACTCTTTGGGTGTCATGTTGGTGCGCTGATAGCTGCTGTATTCCGCCTCGGGATCGGGCAAGAAGATCTTGGTGGCCGTCTGGCTGCGGATCTGCGGCCAGATCTCGCTGGCCATCCCCTGCTCCGGCTGCTGCGACACCAGCACCAGAAACTCGCCTTCCTTGCGCCCTGCGCTTAGGCTCTTGGCCATCTCTTCGCGCGTGCGCTTGAACTTGATTGGCGCCCAGTACTCCTCGATGATCGACATCATCAAGCCACCCTCCTGCTGCATCAGCGCCTTGAGGTGGAAGAGATAGGCAAACAGCGGCTCCGACGGTGCGTAGTTGTCGACCAGGAATTCCGTCACGTCGAAGCACACATGGCGCTCGTCAGTGACATCGACCAATGACTGCGGCGGGTTGTCGAACATCCAGGCAAGCGGACCATCTTCGGCGTGGCACCACTGGCCCAGTCGCACGTAGAGGCTGTCACCGCCCATGTTCGGAATGGATTCGAGCAGCCGGCTGAAGGTGCGCTGCGACAGATCCTCCAGGGCCATCACGGTGTCGACGGCATCCTTGACCTGCTTCTTCTCTTCGGCAGTTAGCTTGCCGTCAGCGTCGCGCCCGCAGATGTTGACCAGGTCGTACAGAAACTGGCGGTTGTATCCCGTGTCCGGCAGCTCAAAAGGCGCCAGTCCGGTCGCCACACCGCGCTGCAGTGAGATATATGTGCCGCGCAGCATCTTGAAGAAGATCTTCATGCCGCCGCCGTAGTCCAGGCCGAACACCATCGGATCGAAGCGCATGAAGAACGACGCGATGGCCAGCTGCAGTGCGGTCTTGCCCACACCGGTGGCACCGTGGATGACGGTGTGGCCGGCGATCTTCTCGCCGATGTTGAGCTCGTCCTCGCGCGTGGCGTGGTAGTTGAAGCTGTACAGCTTCTTCGAGACCGTCTGCAACGGCATGACGGCGCTGCCATCGCCGATCGGGTTACCTTTGGATTTACCGGCCGAGTAGTCGTGAACCGAGAACGTCGATGCGACGTTGCGCGAACTCTTGAGCATGGGGCGCGGCAGGATCTTGGCGCCCGGCACCTGGCTGAAGTACGTGTACGGTGCGGACGCAGTGGCCCGCACCCAACCGACACCGCACTCGCCCTTGGCACGCACCTTGACCAGCTCGCCGCGGTCGATGGCTTCCTTGGCCGTGTCGCCGTAGACCACCAGCGCGCCGTGGTATTGGCCGAACGCCAGTTCGCCGGCACTGACCAGGGCCTGAGCATGTCGAAGCTCGGCAATCTGGTGCTGCGCTTTGTCGCCGACCGATTCCAGCTTGTTGATCTGGCCCTCGATGGCCTTGTCGGCGCCGGCGGCCGTCAAGCAGCCGAACGACTGGGTGATGGTGAACTCGGCATCGAGCGTGAGCAGCGGATTCAACTGGCCCCACCCGCTCTTGGGAAAATCCTTCAAGTCATAGCAGGTGGCAAACTTCTCAGCGGTGTCGGTGCGGATGACCAGCAGGTCATAGCCGAAGTGCAGCCAGGAATCGGGGATCGTTTCGTAGCCAGGAGCGGCCGTGATCGGCACGGCGAGATCTGTGCCGTTGACCAGCTCGCCGATGAAGCGGTACGCATTGGAGAACGGCAGGCCATTGCGCTGATAGGTCTCCAGATACTCAGGGTCGTAGTCGCGCAGCGACTTGAAGGCTTCGTCGCCCAACTGCTCAATCGCCTTGAGGCCGTCATCGAAGTCGTCGTACTTGAGCAGCAACGACAGGTAGAACGAGTTCTCGAAGTAGTTGCCGTTATGGAAGCGCTGCAGATACTTGTGCGTGAAGTCCTGCAGGAACTGCGACTGGAATTGATAGGCCTGACGGAACGACACCTTGCGGCGCTTGAACGTGGTCCACATCGAAAGGCGGTTGCCGTGGTCGCGGCCGATCCCCGCGTAGAAGCCGCTCAGGTTATCGAACAGGTTGGTGAGCAGCGCGTCGCTGGCCGACTCGAACGGGATGCCAGTCAAGCGCATGCAGAGCATCACCCGGCCGTCTTCGTAGTGGGTGACGCGGTGCGTGATGGGCATCTCGATGCGCGGCAGCCACGCCTCGATCGGCGGCACCTTGCCAAAGTCACTGGTCAATCGTGCTTGCATGGCGGAATCCTTATTGAGCGCGCTCGGCAGGCGCCTTGCGGAAGGGCCGGCGATAACCGCTGAGGTGTTGGCCGTAGCGGATCGGCGCGAGGGTCAAGGTGCGGCCGAACATGCGCCAGGAACGCCGGCGCAACACGCAGAGCACTTCGAGCCACAGAATGCGCAGTGCCTGGTCGTCCGTCTCGCACGTCTTGCGCAGGAACAGCAGGATGGGGACTGCCAGGCCGCCAAAGAGCAGCCCACCCGGGCCCATGAAGGCAGCGGCGAGCAACGCCAGAGAGACGAACGTGCCGACCACGATCAGTAGCGGGATCAATGGGACGCCCCAGTACATCGCGACCCTGCCCAAGCCTGCGTATGCAGAGTACTTCGGCTTCTCCGTCATGGTTCAACCGACGAAGAGGTTCCAGGCCCACGGCGCGATGATGACGACCGCGCCGACCGCGGCCACCTTGCCGATTGCCAGGCCGAAATCGGCCCATCGCGCTTTGTCGCTCCAGAGCTCCAGGCCGACCCAAAGGAGGTAGATGACGGCGCAGATGCCGCAGAAACTGTAGAACCAGATTTTGAAGGTGTTCCCAGCTTGCGTGCCGGAATCCAGTCCACCGGCAAACGCCGGTGCACAGCACAACAAACCTGCAAACAGGGCTGCCAGGGTCAGGGGATTTTTATGGAGGGTTTTCAACTGCGTACTCCTACGGGAATGCCGACAATGCGGCTGGTTTGAATCCGGGGGGAATTCACTGCGGGTGGAAGTCGCCAAAGGCGTCCCACTTCGCGCGCGCTTTGGCGCGCTCGTCTTGGGTGGTGGCAATCGATGTTTGGGGCGCGGCGCCGATTGCCGGTTGTGCTGGCCGCGGCTGGGCCGTTTTGTTGGGGACGCGCGCAGCCGGCCGGTCGATCACGACCGGAATGGCGGGCACGACTTGGAGATTGGGATTGGCTGCCGTCGCGTTCGCGGCGACGCGTTGCACGTAGCTCGTGCCGGTACGCTCCACCTGAAAGCCGCGATTGAAATTGCCGCTGTAGTAGCAGCTGATGGCCGCGGTCAGCGCCTTTTCAGGACCGATTTGCGTGCGCGCACGGTCGTAGCACTCTTGAAGGATGCGAGCACCGGCCTGCAAGTTGGCGCAGGCATCGAAGACCGATTCGTAGTTCAGGCCGAAGCGCGATAGGTGGGCCTTGTTGACTTGGCCCAAGCCCATGCTGAAGTTCAGCCCCTGGGCGGCCAGGGCCTTGGCTGTCGCAACCGCCTCCGCGCGTGTCTTCGGCTGGCGGGCCAGATGGCCGCCAACGACACCGATCGCATACGGGTTGAAGCCGGATTCCGTGCGGACGACGGCCTGCAGCAGCGTCGGATGGACGCCGGGCGCGCACTCCTGCGCAAGCGTATTGAAGTCAACCATGTGACCTCACTTACGCGCGTGCGTTTTCACAAGGCGAGCAAACGGTATAATGGGCGCAGCCATTTGAGCCTCTCACGGGTTTTACGATGGTCAGGCTGGCATCAGTGCTCGTAACACTGATGCCGGCCGCTTTTACGATTGGACCGCTCGGTCCTCTCCTTCTGCCTTCAGTCTCCAGACCTTGCCTTCAATCGCGATCGACAAGTTCTGACAGTTCTCGCAATACTCATTCACGAACAACAGCGCATCCTCTAGGTACCGCCAAGTCTTGGTCTTGCCCCGATTTGTCTGCACTTGGTACTGCTTCGTTGTTCTCTTGTCGGCATCCAGTACGCTAACGTCGATGATCCACTTCCCCTCGTCCTTCTGAAGGTTCAGGAAGTAGTTGTTCGAGCCGGTAAGCGCCACAGCCGCCAGTTCCCTAAATGTGAAGTACATATCCCCTCTGCCAGTTGCACAGGCGTATTTTCCATGGCCTGAACCGCAGAACGGGACTTTCGTCGCTGCATTGAGCAAATCATACACCATTTTCGTTCCAGTGAAATCAAAATGATCGTTTTGATTTCAGAATGTTTTTCATGCTTTGACCTCTGGACGCAATCTGGTTCGGTCGCCTCGCAATCACGTCCAACTGAACCTCTTTGCCTGCGTCCGGGAACACGTAGCTCATGCACACCAAATTTCGCTGCCACAGCAAACCGACACGTGAACTGTCGTTGTAGTCCTTGCTCCGCTGACCAAAGAGCATCGAGCATATCGGCCGCCGCCGAACTCTCGCTATAGCACTTTCGTCCCGAGGCTTAGCGGCGACGCGAACCACCGGGACGCAAACACAGCAACCCCGGCCCTATTCGAGCAGCCCATCTTGTCCATGATCCGGCTCAGGTGATGCTTGACCGTGCTCTCTGTTGTGCCCATCAACGCAGAGATCTCCGCATTGCTCTTACCCTTCCCGATCCATTCCGCAATTTCGTGCTCCTTCTCTGTCATGCCCGAAAGGCCTCGTGCGGCAAGAATCCACTGCTGCTCAGCATTGGAGATTGCTCGCACGAGCGCCGCATGGAGGACCGGTGTCAAGTGATGCAGGGTCGCATCCAGTGCTTGGGGATCAATCGCTGGCAACCGGTGGAAGCTGAAATAGGTGCCGACAAAGTTTTTCTCGTCGAAGACAGCGTCGGCTGCAGCGTTGCGCAGGTCATGCCGCTCGAATTTGGCGAGCCAGTCAGCATCGATGCCTTGCCATGGGGAGCGCGTCTCAAAGTAGACCGGGTGGTGCGTAGCCAGCCATCGACGCATCAGCGGTGTGTCGATGCCCCCGGCGGAATTCTCGATCGCCCGCAGATGGGCAATCGGGTAATCAACCAAGACGACGTGGTCCATGGAGACGCCGGCAGACGTAATCCGCCCGTGCCCACATGCCAAGCACTCGTGTCGCAAGACGAGACCGACGTCGTTACGGGTCCACGATTTGAAGTCGGCAATAGAATGAACATTCTCTGCAGCGACAATGCAGCGTTCAATGGCGTTGGTTAGCATGACATACGCACTGGTGGTACACACAAAACCGCCCGCCGACGCCGAACGAACGTGAAGTTGCCCATGGCAACCCGCTCGTGTTTGGCGCGGCAAAGCGCGTAATTCCCCCAGTTCGGGCTATTTTAGAAACACGGCCGACTCGTCCTTTGCTGGCTCGTGCGGTTGCCCGTTTTCGCGCTTCATCAGCGCGCTAGACGCTTGCGGAAGATTCCGCCTTCCCCGTGTCTATTCGTTGCGAACTGCGCTATACGACGGCGACGGCTTGACCGCGCCTGCGAGCGGTCTATTTCGCCTTGTTCGACACACCCGGTCGCACGCGCATTCCAGGCGCAAGCCGTGTCCACGGAAGCTCGCCGGGGTCGGCCAGCGCAACACCTGGCGCCTTGGCCACCAGCACCGCTTCGGCAATCGGCTCGAAATCTGCTCGGAAATGCACCGAGGACTTATTCACCAGGATCTTCATCAGCTCGGGCTGAATGCCCACCATGCGGTACTGATTCCTATCCATCATCTGCGCACGTGCAGATGCCACTGCGACATGGACATCGCCAATGCGTAGGCAGGCCGACAAGCCCAACTTCAATTGCAGGCCGTTCATCATCGGACCGTCAAGGGTGCACTCGCCGTTGGACAAACTCTCTACCGTGAATGCCCCCTCAAAGGGCTCACCAGAGTCCGCCCCAATCGCAACTTGAATCTCCGCTCCAAGCCCTGCGGCATGGGCTGCCTGTGCGGCTTGAGGATCGTAGATGAGACCAATTGCGGCCCGCTTGGCGTCGTGCCTCACAAGGGCAGCGAGCATGCCCGTCGTGTTGGAGTGGCCGCCAGCGCCGGGATTGTCTTGCGTATCCGCGATCACCACCGGTTTCTGTGCGGGCTCAGCAATCTGCATTGCGGCAAGCACGGCTTCATCGGGCGACAGGAACGTGGTTCCCCACTGCGGCTCCTTATCGAGGATGTCTCGGTACAGCGCTTGAACAACGTTGTCGAGTTCTGCCGCCTCTACGCCATAGCCCCAAACGGTCGGCCCGCATTCTGGGAAGTCAGCTGCGGGAAAGCCGGGCGCAAACGAAAGTGAGAGAACACCGCCCGATTCCGCTTGCGCCAACCGCATGTAGACACCACGCGCAGGTTCTGCACTCGTGCACATGCCATTGATCGGAATCAGGAACGGTAGGCGCCGGCACGCTTTGGTAACCGGCGACTTGGCGGACGCTAGATCTTTGAGTAACTGCGCGGCACGCATACCTGTGGTGGCCATGTCCACGTGCGGATAGGTGCGATACGCCACAAGCCCGTCCGCACACTCCTGCATTTGCGCGGTCACGTTGGCATGCAGATCGAGCGACGCCACAATCAGCACATCATTGCCTGTCGCTGCGCGCAGTCTTGCCAGCAGTTCCCCTTCCCCATCGTCGCAGTGCTCGGTCACCATCGCACCATGCAAATCGAGGTAGATGGCGTCAAGGTCTTGCTGTCGGCCTGCGGTGACGATCTCGCCTGCGATCTGCTCGAACGCTTCCCTTGTGACTGGCCCTGACGGATTCGCGGCCGCCCACAGCACCGGCACCAACTCGTGCCCTGCGGCCTCCATGGCCGCAAGAAAACCCGCAATCGGTACGTTTGCGCCGCGCAACGACAACATGTCGCTACCCCGCTTCATTGCTGGCCACCCATCCCCATGGGCAAACATGTCGTAGGTCGCACGCGACGGCGCGAAGGTGTTGGTCTCGTGATGGAAACCCGCAACGAGAATCTTCATGGCGCCACCAGTTCCGAAGCCGCTTCACTGCGGCGGGCCGCCAGCAGGATTGCGCCAATTGCCAGCAATGTAGCGATCACCAGCAAACCAGCCCGCAGCGAACCAGTCGCAACTTTCGTCCAGCCGATGATGGTCGGGCTAAAGAATCCGCCAAACAGGCCAATCGAATTGATGAAGGCGATGCCCCCCGCAGCAGCCGTTCCCTTCAGATGCTCTTGCGGAATGGCCCAGAAAACGGTGTACGACGCAAAGACAGCCGCCGTGGCGAGCGTGATGCTGAACAACGCTGCAGGGAATGATGTCGAATAGGCAGCAACGGCCAGGAAGCCGGCGCCCAACATCGCCGTGACGGCGCTATGCCATCGGCGCTCACCACGTCGATCTGAACTCTGGCCGAGGCCGTACATCGCCGCAATCGACACGAGGTATGGGACGGTCGAATACAGGCCGATCTTGAACAGATCGGTAAGCCCAGCGGACTTGAGGATGGTGGGCAACCAGAAGCTGACGGCGTACAAGCCACAGATGAGGCAGAAATAGGCGGCCGCCAAAACGTACAAGTTTGGATCGGTCAGCGCTTTGGCGAACGACTCGGAGCGACCGGTGGTGGATCGTCCGACCTGGCTTGCGATGAAGGCCTTCTGCGCCTCGGTCAACCAAGACGCGTCGGCAGGCTTATCGACTAGATAGAAATACGCCGCTACCCCGAGAAGTATGGAGGGAATACCTTCGAGCAGAAACATCCATTGCCAACCGGCGAGGCCGCCGGTGCCTGCCAGATGCGCCATGATCCAAGTCGACACAGGAGCGCCGATTGCACCGCCGACCGGCGCGGCACATAGCACGATCGCCATAGCGCGCGCCGCTCGGGCGCCCGGATACCACTGGGATAGGTAATAGATCATGCCCGGTGCGAAGCCGGCTTCGAAGACACCAAGCAGAAAGCGCAGCGCATAGAACGTCCCCACATTGGTGACGAGCAGCATGGCCGCTGACGTGATACCCCAAAGCAGCAGAATGCGGCTGAGCGTCCGACGAGCGCCAACTTTGACGAGGAGCAGGTTGCTCGGCACCTCAAACAGCACATACCCCAAGAAGAAGACGCCGGCGCCGAGGCCATAGGCGGCGTCGCTCAGCGCGAGGTCACTTTGCATCTGTAACTTGGCGAAGCCGATATTGATGCGATCCAGGTACGCAAACAGGTAGCAGACCGCCAAGAACGGCAAGACCCGCCAATTCACGAGACGGTACACAACCGTCGCCTCTTCTCGGCTGCCCAACACATGCACCGTTGCGTTTGTTACCATCGACCGCCCTGTCATTATGTGAAATGTGAACGGACTCTACACGAAACACATAATCAGCGTGTCCGCTATTTAGTGGACGGGGTGGCCTAGAAATGCGGACACGTTGATTTCACTCTGTCGGGGGATGAAGCCACCCAGGAGGTCGGATAACAATAAAAAAGGGGCCCCGTTTTCCGAAGGAGACTGCATGTACGACATCACTCGCGCCAAGATGCGCGTTTTCCAGGCATTGCTCGAACACCAATCGGTCCGGAAGGCCGCAGACCAATTGGATCTAAGCCGAACACTGGTCAGTCGGTATCTGACGGAACTTGAAGAGATGATCGGGGAACGGCTCTTTGATCGAGCCGCCACCGGACTGATGCCGACCGATGCAGTGCCATACCTGCTTGAGTACGCTCGCAGTGTTGAGGCTTCCCACGAGAAGCTGCTCGATGGTGTCAATCAACTCAAGCGCTTGCACACCGGCAACCTTCTGATCTCCTTGAGCGAAGGCTTGATCGACACGCTGATCGAAGACGTGTTGGCTGATTTCGCGACGAAATACCCAGGCGTCGAAATCGTCCTGAATATGCGGGCCACTGCCGAAATCATTGGAGACGTGTTATCCAATGAAGCACACATCGGCTTGGCCTATAACCCCCCTTCGACACAGGGTGTTGAGTTTTGTGCGAGCGCGGTCCACCACATCGTGGCCGCAGTGCATCCAGACCATCCGCTTGCACAAAGCGCAAGACCTGTGTCGCTCGCAACCGCCCTCGCCTATCCGGTGGGCATCATGCCGCAGACGTACGGTCTGGGCCTGTTGATTCGCACTATCGCCAAAGCGGAAAACTTGATGCTCAGGCCGAGCTTCAATGCAAACACCCTCATGGCGTTGCGCGCCTATGCGCAACATGCCGGTGGCGTGGCGTTCGTCACCGATTTTTCGATTCGTAAAGAGGTTGACGCAGGCCAGCTGGTTGCCGTACGCATCGCTCATCCACTCACGGAAAACCAGTATGCGCGTGTTCTGCTCAAAGAAAACCGCCCTCTACCGCGTGCGGCCCGAGAAGTCATCACTGCGATCAACCAGCATCTGGCAACGCTCACCACACAACCTTAGCCCGTTCATGTCCATGCGGAGGCGGATATAAGGGGGTTCTTGGGGCCTCACAAACGTCTCCTCATGGCCGATAGCGGACGGCGGCTAGATTCTGTTCACGTGGTCAATCAAAACGTAGGAATGCAAAGCCGCATGAGGAATCCGATAGACCCCAGCCTTCCCCAAGCACTTGCATGCCAAAGCTGCGATTTCCCACGCCATAGGCTCGTCGCACTCGACGGTTTCCTGTGCAAACAACGCAAATCCCGTTACAGCTTGAAGTTCCATAATGGCCCGAGATATCTGTTGTACTGGCTCGGGATACACGTCATTGGCCCATGCCCAGCGGAGGCTGCCCTTCTCAGGGATGTGTGTGGCAACGGGGAGTATTCCCGCGATTGCGCAGGGCCGCTCGCCATCAAAGAACGAAAGAGTCAGGCGCTCGTAATCCACGACGAATCGCTCGTGGTGACCAATCCCGTAAGCGTCTGCAAGAACTCTCTGCTTCGCCTCCAGTTCGTCCTGAGCGATTTCTAAATATGCGTCAAAGTCTGCGTCTGTCATCGGAGAAGATGTTGGCTTACGGCAGGCAACACTAGAGAAAACCAATCCATGTCCGCTGGTGGCCGATAGGGGGCTACCTCCATTCCTCGGTCTGCTACGAGCGTTCTATAAGGCCGAGGTGTAATCGGTGATTCCAGCCTCCAGAGTCCACGGTTGCCATTCCCCATCCGGACTGACTTCGCCGTACCGCTGCCCCACAAGGTCATAAGCAAAGCAGCGCCCGGCAAAATCGTCGCCAAGTATGACTAAACTTGCGCGCTCCAATTCGCGCCCGTAGATTTCAGTGGGCGAGACCGGGGCGCTGTATATCATGCGGCCATTCTCCGTGCCCCCGTATCCCACGTTGCTCATGTACTGGATGTAGTCGCCCGGCAAACGAGGGTAGAGCTTTAGTACGTTAAGACAATCCGTCGCGGATAGGCGAGTCTTCTCGTTGTTCATGTTGCCAACTGTCGAAGATGAAGGTGCATGTGATTGGGAACGTCCGCTTCTGGCTGATAACGGTCGGTGATGACGTTACCTACGCCTGCGACCACGCTGCGGCGCCACGACGTCAGCGCATGGAAGCAAACGCATAAACGAACACGCCCACGACGAACATGATCGCGGACCAGAAAAACCACGTCGGGACACGTCGCCCCCTAACTAGCGGTGTGTTCACGCTCTCCAGGACCTTGGCCTTGGTTGCGGAGTTTAGAGAAAAGAAGACAGCCCAAGTCACAACGACGCTCGCAAGCAGAAAAAGCGCACCGACAGCCAGATTGCTGACGACATAGGTGTAAAACGAGCCTTCGTTCGCACCCCCGCGCATGGCGACGTATGCCTCGGCGTTCTTTGGCCGGAGGAGGACTGTGCCTTCAGTCCATGTGCTCCAACCATTAAGAAGCAGACCGATGGCCACAAGGTAGAAGCCGGCTAGTTTCACGTACGTGTGAAGAGTCGGCTGCGCCGTGTTCCCGGTCTGCATAGCGTGAATAGAGGGTTCGATTGGAGTCGAAATATTGCCAGAATCGCAGGGCTACTGCGCCTCTTCGAGCACGCTTCGAAGCTGCTCCAATCTCCGCGCCGTCAGGTAGCTGATAAGAGAATCGCGATCTACGCGTGGGCTTCTATGGGTCTCGATGAACTCAACCCACGCACCCCTATATTGGATCCAGGCACGCTGCGCTTCAGCAACGTCGACCTTTGCGATCGTCGTATCTCCGATTCTGTCTGAGGAGTCGGCGCGAATCGCTTTGGACAACATGACTTCGTGCAATACTTGGTCCATCTGCAGATCGAGCTCTCTGACTCTTATCGGGTCGGCCCTCTCTAGCGTGCCACCCGCAACCTTCCCAAGAAGGCTCACAAAAGCGTCGTACTCATCGGCACTAGCTTGGATGGCAAGGGCGGCACGGGCAGTGCCCGTCATGTCGGTCTCACGGTCGCCACGCCGCTGAGCAAACGCAGACAACGCAGTCTGCAACTGCTCGAACGCGCCACGCTCGCGCTTATTCAATTTTTGCGAAAATTTCGCAAGAACTTTGGTTCGATTTTGAGCACGCCGTCGATCTTCAATACGCGCGCAATAGCCGGCCATGAACCCGCTTGTTGCGTCGTCGCAAATATCGAACTCTGCGCCGTCGCTTTTACCATCCATCATCGACAGGTGAAGAACCCGCGACTGTTCCTCCGCAGCCGCCCCACCGAGAAGACAGGCATATCGCACCGCAATCGCTGGGCTCCTTTTTGCACCGTAGCCATTTGCGTAAAGCATCATCAACACGCCTACCTCGTCTTGAGCGAAGGCGCAAGCTCTGACGCGCGCCCAGTCGGCATCAGTACGATGAGGAAGGTGCTTTGTGTCGTAGTAGAGGTCGTCCGGCACGCAGATAGCGGCTGACTGCCGCTCTGCGTCGGAAGGCAGATCCTGCGCAGGCGGGACCGCATCCTTCGATGCCATGCAGGCTCGATACCATGCGGACTGCGTGTCGACCAAGTCTGCCGGCATGGATTCTGTGTTGGGGTAGCCGGGCGCGGCAGTTGCCGCTTGCCAGACATACAACAGCATTGCAAGCAGGAGCGAAGATCTCATCGATTTCGGATTTGATTGAGGCGGGGGTGTAGGGATTCGCCGATCAGCGTGAGGAAAAGCGGTTGGCCGGGGCCAATCGCTCTAGGACATAGGAGCTCGGCCAAGTCGGGACTTGTCGATAGCGGCAGCCGTCCGTGAAGGGGCATGGGGTCAAAAGCTGATGCCATTCGTCAATGGGTGTAGCCGACGTGACCAGTACCTTGCGCACATAGGCACCGAGATGCCCGTAGCGGCCCTTGGGGCTGAGATAGCCAACGATGCGCATCTGGCGCGGCTTGTTCCCAGGCCGGACATCACGCAGTCCTACATCGCACCGTGGATCGCCACAAAAGGGCATGACCCACCATTCACCTTTGTCTGAATCGGCCGGTCGGAAAGCATTCACTTCGAAGCCATGTGACCAAACCCCCTCCCGCTCAACAGCGATGTGCCCGTAGCCCGCAAATATCTCGTCGCGTTCGGAGGGATGATCACGCCAATACGCTTGACCCAACGCATACGCGCTATTCACCAGGGTTGATCTTGTGAAGCTCCCACCAATTGGATTGGTGAAACCTTCAAAGAACCAGGTCGCATACTCGTCGCGCAGCGACAGTTTTGACAATGGCTGCCCCGCCTCCCCTTGCGATTGTGCGAAGGCGTCTGCGTATCGGCGGACGACATCGGGCATTTCGCGGGCGGCCGCGTGTCCAGCCAGCACGCCTGCTATCAGAATCGTTGAAATAAATCGAAGCATCCCGCTCCACCCTTCCAGTTTCCCCCAGCGCACGGCATTCATTGGCGAGAGCTTCGCCGCCGGAATAGTGGTCGGGCCACCTCGGCACAAGCAAGTGCGGTCACGGCTACAAGCATTAGCAAAACGCCAAGGACCCCGAGCACGATGGCCCATACCACTGTGAAGCCAACGAAGCCACCTAGAAACTCCAGCAGGGCGCCGCCCTTCGATGTGACGCCACGCTGCAGGTGGGGCATTACAGTGAAACAGGCGGCCTCCAGCCCCAGGAGTGGCACCAGAGCGAATACGCCCCAGTACGTCCGGGCGAAATGTGAGATGGCCAGACAAAGTAGATAAGGGCCAAAGAACAAGGCTCCGAGCTGTACAAATGCGCCCGACACGCTGTAGAACTGCGCGGGCGGCAAGCCCATCGTCCCCGCTATTGCCACGAGCGCAGCCGGCACAAGCACGGATGCTATGCCAATCAACAGTTGCCGATTTCTGTGCGCCACCGCCATATTCGCTATTTGGTTCCCTGAACTTGCCTAAACGTCCGCGCGTGGCCGCCTCTGGATGGGACTCAGCAGAGTAGCGGGCCCAGTTCCACTATGTCTGCTACCTCCAGCGGAAAATTGACGTTCTGCTTCGGACACAACTCTGCGTCGCCTCGGAAGACATGAACATCGACCAACATGTCCTCACCGCTTTTCTCATCAACATACCGAAAATACTTGTCGCCATGCTTCTCTTCAGCATCTTCGGTGTCGACGTGAGCTGAAATTCGAACGTCAAAATATCGCTCATACTGGACCAAGGCATCGCCGAGTGTCTCCGCATCGATCTGCAGCGCCAAATCCGTATGGGGGCACGGACTGCCAGTGTAGGTATAACGAGAATTCTTAGGGCCGCACAACAAAGGCATCCAGCCTCCTTTCTCTGTTTCACGTCTGCCTTTTGGAGACGGTAATCTTTGCGGCGTTACTTAGGCTGATGGAGGTAGACGTGGACTCCATTCCAGGCTCGTCTGCGAATCTGCCCCCGTATTGCGCTCGACCGCACAAACGACGCCGAGCTCGCGCAGATCCTCCAGGATGTCAGCGATGTATTCCGTGGCGGTACGTCCGCCGACGATCAGCCAGTCGTCGTAGTAGAAATCCTCAGATGTCGCGAGCCAGCTACAGACTGCCTCGAGCGTTGCCGCTTTACTTTCGGCGTTCAAGAGGTGAAGGGCCTTCAGCACGCCAACTGCAACGCTTCCGGAGCGCGAGTTACTTTCAATCATTGGTCACTGTGATTCAAAGAAGACGCCAATGGGGACGTTCACGTGGGCGTCGGATGTCAGCTTTTGGCCGATAGCAGCCTGTAGCCTACGATGAAAGGCACTCCGACCGCAGACTCACACAGATACCATTGGCCCGTTCTTGCACCAGGGCGTATCTGCTACCGCTCAATGCTCGACTGCACGCTGCGAAGTCATTGGACGCTGCGGTCCCGCCAAGCTTCACTGTTTCATCTATCAACAACTGCGCTATCTCGTCAAAGCGAACATCAGAACCCGGAGTGATGGTCTCGGCGCCCATCTTTGCTGGCGTGGGCAAGTACATGTAGAAGGTCACACCGGACACGAGCTTCCACTCGGCCATGACTGCGCCGGAAGCGGCGATGCGACCGACTATATCTCTCCACGCAATCGCTTTCGGCGAAACATCTGTAGTCACACTTATCTCCGGATTCGTGCATCAAAGAAACAGGTACAACTATCGACCACGGCCGCTCTTGGCCGTTAGCGGCCAACCGCTAAAGTCCTGAAACGTATTGCCACGTCTTGAAGGCTAGCCACTCTACCGAGAGTAGAACCAGTCGAGAAACTCCGGCGCAACGTCGGGCGTGAGCTCCAGAGCAGCTTCAGCCACCGCGCCGTAACCTTTCGCCGCTGCGATTGCCGCCAATGCGCACGCCAGGAATCCGCCATCCCAGTCCCTGTCAGCCGCCAATGCAACAAGAAGAGGCAGTGCCGCCAACGCAGCGAAATAGTCAACGCGAAGGTCCTCTGGGACCTGCACGCCGTTCTGCTGGCGCCAAGCTTCCACCACTGCAGGGAATTGGAAGTAGGCGAAATCGGCCCTCAACGGCGCAATAGCCAGTGCGCGTACAACGTGGGGAACCGCCGCGAAGGTTGCAGGGTAGACGTCACCTTGATGTGCCAGCGAGCTCCACAGCGAATACCAAGGCTCCGCATTGTCGAGAGAGGATGGAAACGCCTCCAACTGCTCAAGGAGCGCAGGAGTGTCATGCGCCTTCCCATATGCATGGTCAAGCTCCGTCCAGCGAGAGCTATGGAGCGGTAGGCAATTTACTGGAAACGCGGCGGCCATATGTGAACGCTGGTGGGCGAGACTTGAAAGGAAACCGGACGCTCAGGACCGGGCGAAAGGCATTGGCCACTTGCTCAGGCCTTCCCTGCCGTACTCACGCAAATGGGGGTCTGCATGCTGGGCTAAGTGCTGAAGAATCTCGCGAGATTCCGGTGTTCCGATTCGCGCGAGTGCGTAGGTGCACTTGCGCTGGAATTCATGAAGGTTCTGCCATTGAACCATGTACTGGAAAGTCTTCTCCGCGGCTTCGGCAATCGCTGGAATAGCGACAGGGTCTCCGAAAAGCCCAAGGTCGAAGACGATGTCCTCATGACGCTCGTGACCTTCAAGGGTCAGTAGTTCAACCAAAAGGGGTACGCGCGAGCGGTCGTCTTCCGCCAAGGAGTCCAACGCTGCGCAAAGTGCAGCGACATCTTCAGAGCAACTCATTTCTCATAACTTCACAGAACTTCACTGTGTAGCGGCATTGCCGGTGTTGGCAATGTCAGAGAGAACCACCTGTTGGTCCGCGTACCAGCGGGCCACACATTCGCGGTCGTGACATTGCCGTTCCCGATAGTTCCACTGGGCCCGCGTCCGCTCCTTGAAAGCGATGGGGTCTGTGGCAGCAGACTTGGCTTTGGCGTAGATGGCCGCAAGCTGCACGTCGGCCGCGGCCAGCTCCGGGTCGCTGCAGATGATGTGCTCCGCGTCCGAGCGAGCCTTTGTGCAGTCGAAGCTCGTTTGCTGGGAAGGCGCAGATGGTGCCGTGACCTGGGTGCCGATAATCGCTCCACTCTGTTGCGCCCAATTGGCCAGTGGTGTGTTGCCAATCGGAAGCCCCGGCCATTGGTACGTTCTTACGATTGCGCTGCTTGATGAGCCCGGCGTCTCGATGAGAACGAAATCTCCCTTGCCCGTTGCCTCACTGATAGCGAAAGCCGCTTGGTCCGAACTGCAAGAGTGAGCCATGCAACCCGACCCGACCAGGTACCCATCCTTTGACTGAATGCCGGCCGCCTCGGTCACCGTCAGACGCTCTGAAATTTTTGCCCAATCTGCGCGTGAGACGCCCTTGAAGGCTGCCCGGAAGCGGCGGTCGTTCACCACATCAGACGGATACTTACCTACGAGCCAACTGAATGCCGCATCTGGCCGACTGGCGGTGGGCGCAGGTGCGGTTTCCGCCGCGGGCGCATCTGCCGATGCCGCTGCCTGGACGGGCGCTCCATTCTGGTTGTTGGATTGGCGTGAGGGTACGAGTAGAGCGTAGGCGCCAGCGAGAAGAATGACCGCTCCAGCGCCTACGGCTTTTAGCGGCACAAAGTCGTTTCTGACTTTGAGAGCGGGGCGCGCTGTGACTTCGACCTTGAGTAAGGAGTCAAACCATTGATTAGCTTTGTCAATCGCTCCCGCTATGTCCTCTTTCCTTCGCGTGAACGTCACAGCGTTGTAGCCGCCGTACACGAGCGCCGCAGCCGCAAGAAGCAACCCGGCGGGCACGCTGTACGCGAGGATAAAACATCCGACCAGTCCCACCACAAGCGGCGCCATCAACGCCGGCGGTTTCGGCCAACCGCGAACGGTACTCAGGAGCGTGGTTGACGCAACTCCTAGGTCGCCAAGCGTTCCTTGATGCTCGGCGCACTTGCGCTCTATTTCATACACGGCCGGCATCGCCTTCTCTTTCTCGGCGAGCGAAATCGAGCCAATGTCGAGGGCCAGTCTGATGGCTCTTGTAGTGACTTCGAATTCTCGTGACAGAGTCTCGAGAAAGGGTTGATGCTCCTCCAGGGTGACAGCTTCGCTGAGGTCTTCGGCAGTCACATGCACACCGTGAGAGATGAAGTACCGGACCAGCGCGGCAGACGTCCGGTTCTGAATCATCAAAACGAAGTCTAGAGTGGCCTGCTCCCGTTTCGATAGGCGCTCGGTGTTTGCGGGGTCGATACGACTACTACCGGCAACGATGGAACCAATTGGGCGGGAGGTCCTTTGAGAATGGAGGTGCTGTGTAAAGCGAATCCCTGTGCCTGGAATACTGGCTGTGACGCGTCCGCGAGTGTTGTAGGAAAATCCCTTTCCGCCAATTGACGTGCTTATTCCACTCTTGCTGAAATTCACGCGAATTCCCGGCGCTATCTTGGCGCTCTTTCTGAAGCTCCATCCCATTATCTCGCCCCTCTTTTAGAGTTCGGTCGCATACCCCGCTTCTTTGCGGGCATCGCGCCTAGCCTCATTGTTCTGGTGTTCAGCGAGCATAGCGCAGCTGTCAGACACCAATATGCATGCTCACCCCCTACAAAAGAGGGGTGCCCAAACGGACGGACGGCGGCGGTGCGAGAAGCATTAACTGACGCTCGCTGTTTGGGCTTACCGTTTCCCGCTCCTCCTCAAGGAGAGGAGACGCCTGCCACACCAGTGAGTCGAGTGATTTCCGCTCCGGTGTACACAATAAAACGAGATGCGACCTATCCAAATAGGGTAGGTAAGCATAGCCCGCTCAGTGGTAAATCTCACGCTACCGCGAACCCTCGCTTTCTTCACTTGAGCATTGATTCTCTCGGGCCTTCTGACATCGCAACAAGAGAACATAATCGGCCCGGGCCTCACCGAGTCCATAGATATAATGAATCGGCGCAACCGTGGCGGGGACGAGGTGAGCTCGCTTGTTGCGAAAGATTTACGGTAGTACGACAACCAATATCGCGGCTCAGCCAAGGTGACGCCCCGCATTGTGAGGGGCTCAACCGAGCCAGGCGAGAATCAAGAAGGGGCGGGGTCATGGTGCAGGGACAGGCAGGTGAAGCGGAGAATTTGACGACTTCCGAAGCGACGCTACCGAGCGTTCAAGTTATTGCGGACCTCACAATAGGGTACGCAGCAGTTCAGAACAACGTCCCTGTCATTCGCGAAATCCTGGTGACCAATGATGGGAAGACAACGCTCACGGACGTCGAGCTAACCGTCAAATGTGTTCCCGCCTTTGCGGAGAGTGCCCGCTTTCGTTTCGAGGCACTGGCTGCCGGCGAGAGCCGCCGCCTGGCGCCCGTCGACCTGCGCCCAGACCATCAGTATTTCAGCCGCCTCGATGAGTCCGAACGCGCAAGCATTGCTGCTTCATTGAGCATTCAAGGCAACGAGCTTGCGACGGCGACGCACAGCATTGATGTGCTCGCCTACGACCAGTGGGCTGGTACGCGGTCCTTACCTGAGCTATTGGCCGCGTTCTGCATGCCGAACTCGAGGGTCGTGGACAAGCTCATTGCTCGGGCATCTGGATTGTTGCGCCAGACGTCTGTCGACCTGTCGATGGACGGCTACCAATCCAAGAATCGTGAAAAAGTCTGGAAGCAGGTTTCGGCCATCTACAGCACCGTGGTTGCCGAGGACATTCAATACTCGAATCCGCCGGCTTCATTCGGGAACGACGGTCAGAAAATCCGAACCCCCGAACGCATCCTCGACAGCAAGCTAGCGACCTGTCTCGACCTTGCAATGCTGTTTGCGTCCTGCCTGGAGCAAGCCGGCCTGCATCCTGTTGTGCTGTTCAAAGAGGGCCATGCCTGGGTGGGCGTTTGGTTGATAGAAACCGATTTTCCCACTGCACTGGTGGATGACGTTCAGGCGATTCGTAAGCGCGTGAAGTCGGGGGAATTCATGGTCTTCGAGACCACCGGCGTGGCGGGCGGCCAGAAGCCGTCACTGCGCTGGGCATGCTCTCGTGGTGAGGAGCATCTGAACGACGAGGAGCAATTCGCGTATGCAGTGGATATTCGACGCGCACGCGAAGTCCAAATTCGCCCGCTGCCCTCCCGCTCGTCGCACCTCGACGAACCTACCGCGCCGATTGCCAAAGGCGATGTTCCTGTCATTGAGGATGTCCCTCAGTTGCCACCATTGGACCCGGTTGTGGTGCCGCTGCGTGACGACGTCACGCCTGACACACCGGAAGGACGCCTGGCGAAATGGAAAAGCAAGCTGCTCGACCTGACGCTGCGAAACAAGCTTCTGAACTTCAAGCCATCTAAAACCACCTTGCGGGTCATCTGCCCGGACCCGGGTGCGCTTGAAGACCGGCTTGCGGAGGGAAGCGAGTTTCGTGTTCGCGCACTGCCGAAAATGATGACTGGCGCGGATGGCCGGGATGCCAACGTGTACGCCGGCCGCAATGGCACCTCTGCCGTTGATGACCTGGCGGCCGACGCTCTCAGCCGGAACGAAATCGTCACTGACGTCAGCGACGATGCCTTGGAAGGCAAGCTTCTCGAGATATTCCGGGCCGCCAGCACAGGGATGGAGGAAGGTGGCGCCAATACGCTGTTTCTCGCATTCGGAATGTTGCAATGGCAGGAGAGCAAGGATGCAGAATCGAGCCACCTCGCACCGATTCTGCTCATCCCGGTCACGCTGTCCCGTCAGTCCGTCAGGAGCGGTTTCCGGCTAGTTCGACACGACGACGATGCTCTCGTGAACCCGACGCTGCTCCAGAAGTTACTGCAGGACTTCAGCCTGAAATTGCCGTCGTTTGACACCCTACCGACCGATGACCGGGGCATCGATGTCAATCGCATACTGCAAACCTTCCGGCTGCATGTGGGAGAACTGAAGGGATGGGAGGTCAAGGAGCAAGTCCACCTGGGCATTTTTTCGTTCACGAAGTACCTGATGTGGAAGGACCTTCAGGACCGCCAGAAACAACTCCAGGAAAGCAGCGTTGTTGCCCATCTGATTAACAACCCTGGGCAGGCATTCGCGGACAGCGCGACGGGGTTCGAGCCCAACACCCTGGATGAGAAATTCAGGCCGCAAGACTTGTTCACGCCGCTTCTATCGGACTCTTCGCAGTTGCGTGCGGTTTGCGTAGCCGCCGAGGGCAAGAATCTGGTTATCGAAGGTCCGCCTGGGACGGGCAAGAGCCAGACTATCTCGAACCTGATTGCCCATCTGCTGGCGACGGGGAAGACCGTGCTGTTTGTCTCCGAGAAGATGGCCGCGCTCGAGGTGGTGCACCGCCGGCTCAGCAGCTTGGGGCTTGGTCCATTCTGCTTGGAGCTGCACTCTTCGAAGGCGAAGAAAGCGGATGTCCTGAAGCAGCTCGGTATTGCGCTCGACGCTGCGGGCGCACGCACGGTGAAGGATTGGGAGCGGGAGTCCGAGCGACTGCTCGCACTACGCACGGACCTCAATGGTGTCGCAAGTGCGCTGCACCGCATCCATTCGAACGACCTGACCATTTACGACGCCATCGGGACGACTCTGCAGTATGCAGAAATGCGGCCGGGCCCAATGCCGTGGGCAGACGTGGACGTACACGACCGGACTCAGCTTGAGGCATTACGGGAAACCTGCCGCCAGATGGGGGCGTTGGCCGGACAACTGACTGGTTTGCAGAATCACCCGCTGGCCGCAATCCATAAAACCGAGTGGACGCCGAGCTGGCAACAAGAGTTCCTTGACGCGGTCTCGATGCTTGAGGCTCAAATCAAGAAGCTGGATGAGGCTACATCGAGCCTGCTGAATCTACTGGGCCTGCCCAAGATTGCCTTCTCCTTGAACCAACTGGGTAAGTTCGATGCGTTGGCCGACGTGCTTTCTGCTGCGCCAACCGTTCCCGTTGATGTTGCCCGGTCTGCGCACGACGAATCCGTTCGCAACAGGCTTGCCAGCCTGCGCCAGCACGGTCTTGCACGCAATCAGGCATGGGAGCCACTTAGCAAGTTCTACGTGGAGGATGTCGCGACACTAAATGCCTCTGAGCTGAAATTGCAGTGGGCAGAAGCGACCAATACCTGGTGGCCGAAGAGCTGGCTTGCCCAGCGGGCAGTCACTGGGCGATTGCGCCTGTATCGTCAGGACCAACGGCGTCCGCAAGGCACCGATGTTCCGGCCGTCATCGCGGCATTGGCCACTGTCAACGTCGAGGACAAGGTCATTGAGTCCATGTCTTCGGATGCATCGCAACTGCTGCATGAAACCTTCGCGGCCTCCAAGACGGATTGGAATGTTGTCGAGAGTGCGGAACGGTGGGCGACGTCGTTTGCTGATGCGGTGAGTGCCATCGCAGGCAGTGACATCGAACTCGCCCAAACGCTGCGTGCAAAGCTCCAGCCATTCGTCTCGGACAATAGAGGCATGCTGAAGGCGGGCACGCCTCTTGGGACGAGTTTGCTGTCGTACCGCGATTGCTATCGAGAAGCCATAGCTCAACTGCGCCGCGTAGTTGAGTTCGGGAACTGCCATGCAGACCTTGGGCTTGAGCCAACCGCGTCTGGCGTGATTCCTCGACTTCTGGGTCTACTCCAGGGCTGGCATTCAGCGTCGCGCCAACTGCAGCCGTGGTGCCTGTGGCGGAAATCCCGAGCCCACGCAATTAGTAGTGGATTGCAGGGCATTGTCGATGCGCTTGAGGCCGGTGAAGTGCCACTGTCCAGCGTGGCGACGTTCTTCGAATACAGCTATCAGAGCTGGTGGCTGCGGAAGGCAATTGACCGGGAACCAGTGCTCTGCAATTTCGCGAGCGCCGAGCATGACCGCAAGATTGCCGAGTTCAAGGAAGCCGATGAGCGTTTCCAGAAACTGACCCAGCAATATATTGCGGCAAAGCTGGCAGGCCAGATTCCTGCCAGTGTCGGCGTAGTTCCTGGGGCAGATTCTGAGTTAGGGAAGCTGCGGCGTGAATTGCAGAAGCAGCGCAAACACATGCCGATTCGGCAACTGGTGCAGAACCTGCCAAGCCTGATGACCCGGCTGAAGCCATGTCTGCTGATGTCACCCCTGTCGGTTGCGCAGTACCTGGATGCCTCTCATGCCCAGTTCGACGTGGTTATATTCGATGAGGCGTCACAGATTCCAGTTTGGGACGCAGTTGGCGCAATCGCCCGCGGCAAGCAACTCGTTTGTGTCGGAGACCCAAAGCAATTGCCGCCAACTAGCTTTTTCAGCCGGGCGGACGATTCCGAAGAAGGGCCGGATGGCGATGATATTCAAGACCTCGAGAGCATTCTCGACGAGTGTCTGAGCATCGGGCTACCGGAGCTTCGGCTGAACTGGCACTACCGAAGCAAGCACGAGGGGTTGATTACATTTAGCAACGTCACCTACTACGACAACGAGCTGGTGACATTTCCGTCGCCGGTCACAGATGACCAGAGCGTGCGCTTCGAGCGCGTTCAAGGCGTCTATGACCGTGGCGGTTCCAGAACCAACCGGGCCGAGGCGGACGCCATCGTCAAGGCGATTGAGCAACACTATCTCGACCCAACGAAGCGCGACTTGACGTTGGGCGTGGTGACTTTCAACCAAGCCCAGCAAAGCCTGATTGAGCGCATGCTTGATGAGCGCCGCCGGGCCTCCCAGCCGCTGGACCAAGCTATTGCCCAAGCGCGGCAAGAAGGGTTGTTCATCAAAAACCTGGAGAACGTCCAGGGCGATGAGCGCGACATCATCTTCTTCTCGATTACCTACGGGCCTGATGCAACCGGAAAGGTCAGCCTCAATTTCGGGCCTCTGAATCTCGAAGGGGGACATCGGCGCCTCAACGTTGCTGTGTCTCGTGCTCGAGTGGGCGTTGTCATATTCAGCACGCTGCTTCCCGAGCAAATCGACTTGTCTCGTGTCCGGGCCGCAGGCGTACGCGACCTGAAGAACTACTTGGAGTTCGCCATTCGGGGACCCCGAGCCCTTGTGGAGCAGAGCATGCCAACTGGGCGAGAACCCGACAGTCCGTTCGAGCGCCAAGTGATTGCAGCTATTCGAGAGAAGGGCTGGACCGCTCACCCCCAGGTTGGTGTGTCTGGATACCGGATTGACATTGGAGTAGTGGACCCTCGTGCCCCGGGGCGCTACTTGCTGGGGGTCGAATGCGACGGCCGCACCTATCACTCGGGCGCTACAGCACGTGACCGCGACCGGCTTCGCCAACACGTTCTCGAAGGGCTGGGCTGGCAGCTGCACCGCATCTGGTCTACTGACTGGTGGCTGAATCCGGCAGAGCCAATGCGAAAACTCCTGAGTCGATTGGACGAGTTGGTCTCGACCACATCGACCGAAAGCGAGCCGGTCGTTGAGCCGATGGAGGAGGCAGAACCCACCGACGCACCTGTTTTGTACGCCAGAGCCGAATCTGAATCAGAGTCTGCAGATTCCCTAACGTCGCTACCTGCGTACGAATTGACCGGTTTGAGCGCAAACAACCCCGACCGCTTCTATGAGGGAGGTTTGATGCCGTTCCTTGCCAGCCAGTTGCTCAAGGTAGTCGAGACGGAAGGGCCTGTGTCGCAAGCGGCCGCATTCAAGCGGGTGACGCGCTCCTGGGGGCTATCACGGGTTGGCAGCCGTATTGAGGCGCATCTGCACGCTCTTGTACCGAGTCACGTGACCCGCACAACGGACAACGGTACGGTCTTCTACTGGCCAGAGCATGCCAATCCGAATACCTGGGACGGCATCCGTGTGCCCGGAAGCGACCCTGACACGCGTCGCAGTATCGATGAGATTTGCCTTGAAGAACTTGGCAATGCTGCGGTGTACGTCCTGCAGCAGCAAGGCGGCACATCGCAAGATGGATTAGTGAAGGCAGTTTGCAGACTGATGGGGGTAGCTAGAACAACGACTGAGGCCGGGGCGCGGATTTCCAGGGCTCTGACTCACGGACGAGTTCAGGCGGTAGTGGCAGTAACTGATGGTTCAGTCCATCTGCGGAAATGACCCAACGTCATAGCCTGGTGCTCGGATGCGGTTAAACGGAGGAAATTTTGAGATTCATCCATGCGGCAGACATACACCTCGACAGTCCCCTCGTCGGTCTGAGCTCGTATCAGGACGCCCCAGCAGACCTCCTACGAGGGGCAACGCGCGCCGCTTTTACCAATCTGGTCAGTGAGGCCATTGAGCTACAAGTCGACTTCATGATTATTGCAGGCGACTTATACGACGGACCGTGGAAAGACCACAACACAGGCATCTACTTTTCCAAGGAAATGGGACGCCTGAAAAAAGCGAATATTCCGGTGTATCTCCTCTATGGCAATCACGACGCCGAAAGCGAGATGACCAAGCAACTGCAGCTACCGGACAACGTCTACGGATTCGGGACCAGGAAGTGTTCGACCTTCCGCATCGAGCATCTCAAGGTGGCGTTGCACGGTCGAAGCTTCAAAGACGCGGCGACGTATGAAAATCTGGTCACGAGCTATCCGGCGCCCGAACCCGGCATGTTCAACATTGGGGTGCTACACACGGCGCTTGAGGGCAATACGGCGCACGCCCCCTATGCTCCCTGCAGTTTGGATGAGTTGCATGCCAAGGGCTACGACTACTGGGCGCTAGGTCATGTGCACGAGCATCGGGTCTGGGAGGGTCCTTCGACCGTCGTGTTTCCTGGCAATCTTCAGGGTCGGCATATTCGGGAAACGGGGGCTAAGGGTGCTGTCCTAATGAGCGTGGATAACGCAGGCCAGCGAACGCTTGAACGCCTGTATGTTGACGTTTTACGGTGGCACGACCTAGTCGTCGATGTCTCTGCAAGCGAATCGCTGGTCGCCGCTGTCCGAACTGTCGAACGCGAGTTGACCCAATTTCTGAATGACGCCAGCGGCAGCCTGACCTATGCCATGAGGGTGACGTTGATTGGCGAATCGCCAGCGCACGGAGACCTGTTCGGGGAGGAGGCTCAACTCCGCCAAGAAGTGCTGGGGCTCGCTGCAGCGCTGGCGCCCGACCGGCTGTGGATTGAAAAAGTACGGGTTCGGACCGCCATGAAAGATGACGGGCAGACCATTAGGGCACGACACGATGCTCTGTCTGACCTTAGTGAATTGCTGGCGACTGCCGAGGGCGACGAAGATTTCTTGAAGGCACTTCAGGAGGAGCTGCTTGGCCTGGTAACCAAGTCGCCGCCTGAGCTGCAACAGATGATTGCTTACTTTCCCGAAATCAAAGCCGGGAACCTGAGCGCACTGGTCAATGAGGCACGGGCAGGTCTGCTGGCCCATATTGAGAAGACGGAGTAGCGGCTATGCGCTTCCAACGACTCGACCTGCTCAAATTCGGCAAATTCTCGGACCGGTCCCTTGAGTTTCCCGACTCGACAACTGATTTTCATCTTGTCGTCGGACCAAACGAGGCCGGCAAATCGACTCTGAGAGCGGCGATTCTCGACCTGCTCTTTGGCATTCCGGTGCGCTCACCACATGGTTTTTTACATCCATTGAATGAGCTCAGACTGGGTGCGTCCGTCAGTAATGGCGAGACGTCACTGGACTTCGTCCGAATCAAGGCTCAACGGCAGACGCTCAGAACCCCAGCAAATGACGCGCTGCCTGATTTGGCGCTAGAGCCATTCTTGGGCGGTATTGACCGCGATTTCTTTGACCACATGTTCGGGCTTGACCACTTCCGACTGGTTGAAGGTGGCAATGACATCCTGAATGCTGAGAGTGACATTGGCCGAATCCTGTTCCAGTCAGCCGCAGGGGTAACGAGCCTCGGAACAGTCCGAGACCAACTGGCCGCGGAAGCCGACAAGCTTTGGGCGCCGCGAAAATCGGCTGAACGCGCTTACTATGCCGCCGCTGAGCAGCTTGACTCGGCAAATAGCGCTCTCAAGAAAGCTTCGGTCCGCACGAAGGTCTGGGCCGACGCAAACAGCGCTGTCGAGACGTTACGGGCATCTCTGGACGCAGCGCGGGCCAGTTGGCGCGAACTCGATATGCGTCGAGCGCGGCTCGAGCGTGTGCGCCGACTGGCGCCACTTATTGACGCGCTCGGTCAAAACGATGCTGCCTTGGAACGCTTGAAAGAAGCGACCGACCTGCCGGAAGACGCGGCTCAAGCATTGAGCCAGGCAGAACGCGACATCGCTCGCGCGGAAGCCGTGTTGAAGATTCGCAGAGGCGAGGTGACTGCCACCCGGGAGTCGCTGTCAGCGATTTTCGTGGATGAATCCCTGTTGAGCGCTGAGCAGCGTATTGCCGCACTTGAGACACGACGCGGCCGGTACGAGCCGTACGCACGGGACATCGAACGACGAAAAAGCGAAATCCAGGGACTTCAGGCGGAGGTTCGTCGTGCGTGCCTTCAGTTGAAGTGGACCTACGATTCCGAAGAGGACTTGCTGCTCAAGCTGCCGTCGTTGTTGATTCGCCGCAAGCTCGGAGACCTTGCCAGGAAAGCCAGCGGGATTGAACAATCCCTCAAGGCAGCGGACTCCTCTGAGCGGACAAAGAAAGCCGATATTGAATCGCTTGAAGCCCAGTTGGAAGGTTTGTCCGAGGTCAAGGTAACTGCGGGTCTGCGGGCGGCTTTGCGCAAGGCGCAATCCCTGGGCGACCCCGCACAGGTTCAGGAAAAGCAACGCATCTTGGTCGAAAGAGCCGAGGCCGGGCTTGAGACGGCTATGCGAGCCCTAGGCGTTTGGCGTCTGGACATCGAGCTCCTGTCAAAGCTCCAGTTCCCCTCCGGCGAAGCTCTCGCACGCCGACTGCGGGAACGGCAGAGTCTCGAGGCGCAGGTCGACTCCCTGTCCAAGGACCTGTCGGAACAGATTTCTGCTGTCGGGGAAGCCGAGCTTCGGGTCAATCAGTTCACGGAGCTGAAGCATCCGACCACCTATGCAATGGTGGAGCAGGCACGAGCTAAGCGCGATGAGAAGTGGGCATCCGTCAAACAGCGGACGGACGATTTTGAGACTGATGCGAAACGGTTCGAATCGGCGATGCAGGACGCGGATGTGCTCGCAGATACGCACTTGAGTAACGTCGAAGATGTGACCGAACTTCAATCGCACAAAGATGAGCTCGAAAGACAGCAACATATCCGAACCCGACTTGAGGAGCAGCTAGAAGCTGCCAAAGGACAGCTGGACAGATTCTCTTCCGAATGGACTGCGCTGACCGTGGCAGCGGGACTCGACGGTCTGCCGCTCGATGATGCTTTAGATTGGATTCGCAAAAAGGACGTCGTACTTGAGCGCGGCCACTCGCTTCTTGAAGCCCAGAAGGACTCTCAGTTCGCGTTGAATGTCCTGGCGGATGCGAATCAGGAACTGCGCACCGTCCTCGAGGAGAACGGGGTTGCTCCGGGGAGCGCTGAGAACTTGAGCGTGCTGTGCATTCAAGCCGAGCATCTTATTTCTGAAGCGGATGGCGTCAAAGGGCGTCGAGACACGCTGAATGGTCAACTGGTCACGGCCCGCCAAGCCTACGTGGCGCTCCAAAATGACTTGATCGAAGCCAGAAAGAAGGCAGCCTCGTGGGCTGAGGACTGGGCTTCCACGCTGTCGAATGCCGGACTGGACGCTGCCTACGATACCGGGACTGTCGAAGGTGCCCTGGAACTGATTGGCGAAATCGAGGAAAAGGCTCGCAAGGTGTGCCAGATTCAGGCCGAGCGCATCGATACGATGAAGGCAGACCTCGCCTTGTTTGCCGAGGATGTTGAAGCATTGTGCGGCGCTATTGCCGCGCCCCTAAACGGCCAAGAGCCTGCGGAGGCGGTGCAACAATTTGTCATCAAGGTGCGACTGGCCAATCAAGCGAGAGATGAACAAGAGCGGCTAACTACAGCGCTGAGACTGGCGGAGCAGCAGGTCGCGGAGTTGGAGACGTCCAAGCAACAAGCAGAAGCCGTCATTGAGCCTTTGAAGGCGCGGGCGGGCGTATCCACTCGCGAGGCCTTGGCTGAATGCATTGCCAAATCCGATGAAAAGCGTCGATTGCTGGCGGAAGACGCTCGACTAAGGCGCGAACTGATAACGGGCGGAGATGGCCAGTCGAGACAGGACATCGAGGCTGAGATTGCAGTGGCCAACTTGCCGGAGATTGCCACGGATATTGCCGCGCTGTCCGGGGACCTCACGACCGTCGTCGAGCGTCAGGGAACGCTATCCGCTGAACTGGCAACCGCAGAGGCCACATTGACGGCCATCGGCGGCTCGGATGCGGCGGCGCAGGCGGAGGGCCAGCGGCAAGAGGCTTTGTCGAAGATGGCTGATGCGGCCGAGCGCTACGTGAAAGTGTTCACTGCTACCCGATTGTTGCGTTGGTCCATTGACCGCTATCGCCAGGAAAAGCAAGGCCCGATGTTGGCTAAGGCCAGCGCAATATTTAAGGAACTGACTCAGGGTTCCTTTGAGCGCTTGGTCGTGGACTTCGAAAAGCAACCTATGGTGCTGGAGGGGCGCCGGCCGGACGGCAAGCATGTTGGCATCTCCGGCATGAGCGACGGCACTCGCGACCAGCTGTATCTGGCGTTACGCTTGGCCGCTTTGGAGATTCGCCTGGAGCAGGCGTCCAAGTTGCCGTTCATTGCAGACGACCTGTTCATCAATTATGACGACGCGCGGTCGGCTGCGGGCCTGCGGGCAATGGCGTCCCTTGCCAAGCAGACACAGGTGATTTTCCTGACCCACCACCATCACATGGAAGCACTCGCTCGAGACACATTGGGCGATGTCATCAATGTCGTGCACCTGTAACCAACGAACTATCGTCGGCCAACGAACGAAGGGACCTCGCAATGTCGCAAGTCACATTGGATGAAAAGCGTGTGCAAATCGTGGCGGCCGCAGATAAGGGCAACACGTTAGGGGTGCCTAAGCGCACCCTTTTTCTTCCCGACGGGGAGCGATATGCTGCGACACCGGTTATCAACGATGGAAGAACGGAGAAATAAGCGTGTCTAGTACTCAGAGCGGGCTTCGAACACTAGCAGAGCTCTTTGCCGGCTCCAGCTTCCGGATTCCAGACTATCAGCGCGGATACGCCTGGGGAACTGAGCAATGTGAAGATTTTTGGAAAGATATTGAACTGCTTGGTGAGAGTGCCCGCCACTATGGTGGCCAGCTAATTCTCGATGCGCAGCCAGAGGATGCTGCTCAGTCATCAAGATACATCGTAGTAGACGGCCAGCAACGCCTCACAAGTGCAATCATCGTTCTGCGAGCCTTCGTCGACTCAACTAACGATTCGAAGTCTATTGAGATTCAGCAATTTCGAGCTGATGTACAGGCGCTATTCCACTTTTCAGAATCTGACGAGGGGGTACGCTCCTATAAGTTTGGCTACACCGAGCAAGGTGCAAGTCATGCATACCTCGTAGGCGAAATCTTTGCCGACCCACGTTATAGCGCCTCTATCGCGGGGAAGCGCACTCTGTACACCGAGAATTTACGACGCGCCTACGACCTTTTTCGTGGTCGCATGGTGGCGTTGGATGAGCACGGGCAGCTTTCGTTTGCACGTAAGGTTTCGCAGCGTTTGCACTTCAACGTTTTTCACGTCGATAGCGAGTTTGACATCCACGTGGCCTTCGAAACCATAAACAATCGAGGAAAGCACCTATCGCAGTTGGAACTGCTGAAGAATCGGCTCATCTATCTCACCACCGTCATGGCGCAGCGCCCCGGCGTCGACCCACGGCTGAGCCTCGACCTGCGGACTGAGGTAAATGGGTGGTGGTCTTCGATATACGGTTGGTTGGGTAGTGACCCCGCTTGTCAGTTAGATGATGACGAGTTCTTGCGGACTCACTGGATAGCGTACTTCGGCTACGACAAGTCCGAGTCAAATGCCATGTATACGAAGCTGTTTGACGACGTCTTCACAGCACAAAGAGTGGTGTCCGGCGACCTCACTGCCGATGATATTCGCAAGTATGTTCGCAGCCTCGGACAAGCTGCAACGCTCTGGCACCATATTCACAACCCCGTTCACCATCTGCCGTCGGAGACTGTTTTGTGGCTGGAGCGAATCGAACGACTCCGGTGGGGCTCATTCAAGCCGCTCGTGCTGGCAGCCTTCCAAGCGCTCGCGACTCACAATCCGCAAGTCATCTCGCAGCCGTCAAATGTCGCGGAATTGTTCGCACCAATCGACGTGCTCCTAAAGCAAGTCGAGCGATTCATTTTCATGATTTTCTACATCAGTGAGCGGCGAGCGCACACAGGTAAGGCAGACATCTACAGGGAAGCCCACAGTCTTCACCGGGCTCTCGAGAATAGCACTCCTGATGATGTAGATGCCGCGTTGCGGAGGGCGACACGGTTTGTTGGCGCACTGAACGACAACGATGGCGGAGATGTCTGCAACCACAGCATCCCTGGGGACTACTTCCATGACTGGGGAGGGTACTTCGACCTAGCGTACTTCCGCGATACCGCTCGGCGCAGGCTTGACCGCGATAGCGGCTACTATGGGTGGGATTTCACCCGTGTTTTGCTATTCGAATACGAGGTTTATCTGCAGGGAGGGACACGCCCGCCCAAGGTCAGTTGGAAGGATGCTTCCTTCGGCTCCGTTGAGCACATCTATCCACAGACCCCGAAGGACGCCGCGTGGACCAAGGCCTTTCCTTTTGATGGCCGACAAGAGCGTAAACGGAAGATGTGGATGAACTCTCTGGGCAATCTCCTTCTGCTCTCGAATCAAGTCAACGCCTTCTTGAGCAATCGCCCGTACGCCGAGAAGAAGAAGACTTATGCCAAAGGGAGTTACAGCGAAAACGACGTCGCCCTGGGCTATCGGCGATGGTCCACTACGGCTGTCGTGTCGCGCGGTCGAGCGCTGCTTGAGTTTGCGGAAAGGCGCTGGGGGTTCCGCTTCGAAGACTGGGGCATAAAGTACGCTGAATGCTTGCGTACGGATAAGAGCTAGAGATTGAGTTCCCAGTAGGAGGACCGCCCATAGCTTTTCAGCGACCGAATCGCTCTAGCAATCTGTGCTGGTGTCGGATTGCTGACACTGGCCGTACCTTCGACGTCGAGCCTCATGGCTGGTGTCACTGCAAAAATGGTTCTGTCACAGCGTGTTCGATTCCAAACGGTCGGAGCACGTCCAAGGCTTTCTCAGAGACAACAACACGCAGGTCTGCGGCAATACCAAAATCATGCCTGCCGGCCTCTCCTTGGACTTTCAGCCATCGAAAGCTCGGAATTTCGCGCGCGGGATACATGTCCCGGAACCCCACCGAGGTCGACACCTCCAGTTCCGCAAGCTGAATCCCAGTTACGCCGCTTTGTTCAAGGGCCTCCGAGGCGGACAGCGTTGCAATCACGCAGGGGAAGCTCTCCAATATGGCGTCTCCTAGCCAGCCGCTGAACTCGAAATGCAATTTTTCGACCCTGGGTGGATGCGTGCTAGCGTTGAGAACAGTGTTCTCACCCAACGTCCCCGCTACCTCCGGCTCAAGAAAGAAGTAGTTCATCTGTTATGGGCTCCGGAGCAAATATGGGTCCTCCCACACATCCTCGTACCCGTCAGTGACGAGGAATCTCCACCCTGGCGGCAACCCCAAATATGGCATGGCCTGTGGAGCCCATGTAAGCAGATGCGAAACATGCAGAGGAACGAAGAAACCCGGTGCCTCTGAGAATTGCTCACCCGCCCAGATGTACCAGCCCGACGTTTCCCCCTCTGGCTTGAGTCGCAAGCCGTTTAGGGGGCGCAGCCCCTCCCTGACGTTGCGCGAGATGCCAACCTTCAGCATCTGGTCGCAACCGAAATACTTGGTATGGAAACGCTGGCAGACCGCCAACTGAGGATTCACGCTACCTGCATTCACCCCCACCCCCTCGAAGTCGGTTCGGATGTTCATCCACAGGACTCACAGCCTGCGCAAGCCCCCTCGAGATGTCGCCAAGGATGTGAAGAGCAGCAAATGGGTCACTTGCCACACACTCTGGCTCAACGACCAGCAAGTGAGCGTATCCGTCCGCCGCTCTGCCACGAGTTCCGTCGATGACCAGCTCAACCACAGCACGCGTCGCGCTTCCTTCAAGAATCGAGAGCAAGGCAGCATAAAAGCGCTCATTGGTAAGCGTGTCCGTGGCACCGTCTCGACGATGTGAAAAGAAGTGGCCAGAGTAGTCCCCACCAAAAAGTAGTGGGGACCACAGTGGCCACAGAAGCACCGAAGAGAAGTTCACGCAAAGGCATCCCGAATCACCCCATCGAATTCCGGCGGCGGTTGGCCAAGCTGGCCAGCGAACCGGGCGTGTCGGTAGCGCGTCTGGCGATGGAGCACGGGTTGAATCCGAACCTGGTATTCAAATGGCGCCGAGCACTGCGCGCCGGTGAATACGATCCGATCGGTTTGCTGCCGGTGACAGTGGAAGCGCCGGTGCAAGAGATCGAGCAGCCGATCTCGGCGCCAGTTGGCGGTGCTGCGCCGGTGGGCGCCATTGAGATCAGCGTAGGCAGCACACGCGTGCGTATCGAAGGCACGCCCGACGAAGGCACGCTACTGCTGGTACTGCGCATGCTGCGCAGCGCGTCGGGATCGGCAACATGATCGGTCTACCCAGCCGCACGAAGATCTGGCTGGCCGCCGGCGTGACCGACATGCGCTCGGGCTTCAACAGTCTGGCCGCCAAGGTCCAGACCGTACTGGAGCGAGACCCGTTCAGCGGCCATGTGTTCGTGTTCCGCGGTAAGCGTGGCGATCTGGTCAAAGTGCTGTGGTGGAGCGGCGACGGCATGTGCTTGCTGATGAAGCGGCTGGAGCGTGGCCGGTTCGTGTGGCCACGTGCCGATGGTGGCGTGGTGTGCCTGAGCCAGGCACAGCTGTCGATGCTGCTCGAAGGCATCGACTGGCGGCAGCCGATACGCACGGCGGAGCCGACATCGGCGTTGTAAACCTACCGGTCGCCGCGTAAACTGCCGGCATGACCGCGGCAGACGCCTATCCGGACGACATCGAAGCACTCAAGGCCTTGTTGCTTGAGCGCGATGCACGCATCGGACATCTGGAAGACGTGGTCGAATCGCACAAGGCGGCAACCGCTACAGCCAAGGCCGAGATCGAGCACCTGAAACTGCTGATTGCGAAGTTGCGCCGCATGCAGTTCGGCCGCAGCTCCGAGATGCTCGACCGCCAGATCGAACAACTCGAGTTGCGACTGGAAGAACTCGAGGCCCACGAGGGTGCGGCTCCCATCGAGGTTCCAAAGACGCCACGCACCGCACCGGAGCAGGCGCCACGCAAACCACTCCCCGAGCATCTGCCCCGCGCAATCCTGACTCACTGGCCGGAATCGGGTGAAACCTGCACGGCGTGTGGCGGCCCCATGAAGCAGCTCGGTGAAGACGTTTCCGAGCAGCTTGAATATGTACCGGCGAGCTTCCGCGTGATTCGCCATGTGCGCCCCAAACTGGCATGCACGTGCTGCGACCACATCGCACAAGCTGCTGCGCCGAGCCGCCCCATCGAGCGTGGCGTGGCGGGTCCGGGCTTGCTGGCCCATGTGCTGGTCTCGAAGTTTGCAGATCACCTGCCGCTGTACCGCCAGTCGGCGATCTATGCGCGCGAAGGCGTTGAGCTGGATCGCTCGCTACTGGCGAAATGGGTTGGCCACAGCGCGAACCTGCTGCAACCGCTGGTCGATGCCTTGCGCCGGCACATCATGGCAGCCACGAAACTGCATGCCGACGATACGCCCGTGCCGGTGCTCGCGCCGGGCAATGGCAAGACCAAGACCGGACGGCTGTGGGTCTACGTGCGCGACGATCGGAACTCAGGGGACATGACGCCACCGGCGGTCTGGTTCGCCTATACACCGGATCGCAAGGGCATCCATCCGCAGCAGCATCTTGCATCGTTCAACGGCACGCTGCAGGCCGATGCCTACGGCGGTTACCAGGCGATCTACGAAACCGGACGTGTGGCTGAAGCAGCGTGCTGGGCCCATGCCCGACGGCAGTTCTACGAATTGCATGCTGCACGGCCGAATGCCTTGAATACCGAAGCGCTGGAACGCATCGGCGCGCTATACAAGGTTGAGGAAGCCATCCGAGGCAAACCGCCCGATGCGCGGCGAGCGTATCGGCAAACGCACGCCAGACCCTTACTCGATCAACTCCATGCGTGGCTGAGTGCCACGCTGGAGACGCTCTCGCGCAAATCCGACACGAGCCGGGCGATTCTCTACGCCTTGAATCGATGGGAGGTACTTACGCGCTATTGCAACGATGGGCACCTGGAGATCGACAACCTGCCGGTTGAGCGCGCGCTGCGCGGCGTAGCCATCGGGCGTCGCAATTACCTGTTCGCTGGCGCGGACTCAGGCGGCGAGCGTGCCGCCGCGATCTACAGCCTGATCGGCACAGCCAAGCTCAACGGCATCGATCCTGAAGCGTATCTGCGCGCCGTGCTCACGCGCATTGCCGACCATCCGATCAACCAGATCAACGAGCTACTACCGTGGCATCTGGATCAGTCCTCGTACTCAAGCGGCGTATCGGCGTAGTCAAGAACAACGGTATGGATGCAAACCTCGCACCACTCCCGGAACATCTTGAGCGTTCGGTTGCGTGGCCATAGATCTGGGTCGACATACCAGTCCTCCAGCAACTGCTCAAAAACCGCCTTCCAGTTCCGCTGAATCCAGCGCTTGCCTGGCTCATCGGTGCCATCCGTGGGAATCAGGAAGGCAGACGGCTCCTCGCGCGCATCCTCGAGCGTGACGGTGGCATTGGCCGGCGTGGGGTCGGCCGCATTGATCCATTCGACGAACGGCGCCTTGGGCAAGATGATGGCAACAACCCGGTTCGTAACGTAAAGCGGCTCCAGCGGCATGCGGTCGATCCTCGTGTCAGAAGATCGCATGCTAGAGCAAGACGGCCATCAGGCCACGCTTACGCTCATTGAATGGGGAAACATGTTGGAGTTGCTTTGCTTCCCAATTTGATGCGAGCCACGTCAGGTTTTCCCGCAGACCGTGTGTCAACTGCACTGGCATTGTTCCGTCTCACAAGTAGAGGCAAAGCAGAACGCGGCCACCTGCTGCCCCCGGAGCGGGCACCGGCTACTGCTCGCTCCCTACGAGCCCAAGTGGCGTCATTTGAAGAAGTGGTACCAGTTGCCTCCCACTTCCTCATCACAGGCTTGCTGACTAAAAAGTCCAATCCAGTTCTGGCCGAGTGACGAAACGGGGTACCCGGCGAGTTCCAAAGCTCCCCGACGATAGCGGGCCAACTTGGTGAGGCAGTCAGGGCACCAACATCGGCTCGTGTTGGTAGGACAAAAATGGACGAACAAATGCTTGGGGTCGATTCCCGTCGCACCGAAGTGCCCACTCCAGACCTTCGCCCCGTTTGATGCGGCGGCCACGCTACCCTCCAGGTCATTCCTCGCGGGCTCAACGATGCTGTCGAGAGCATGCTATCTGGACCGTGTTCTCTCCCATATCAAGGTCGCCTCGTCCGCCGTGTTTGCGTGCGGCATTGGAACGTGCTCTAGCCATAGAGCGTCAAAGTCTGCAGCGGTGATAGTGGTACCGACGAACTCGGGGTCTGCATTTATCTCGGTAAGCGGCGGAACAGGGGCCAACCCCAGCTCAGTCCCGTGCGCCGTGTGGTCAGCCCAGGCGTACCCGACCCGCCCATCCTCAAAGAACTCGAGCTTTCGAGTTTCCATGCGCTGCTCGTCAAGCTCCGAGACAAGACGCGTGGGGTCCGCATCGGAGCGGTGGCGCCATTGAACGTCAATATATTCGGGTCTACGTTCGGTCAATGTGTAGGCTCCATCGTCGGCTCCGCTACTTTCGAGTGAGCGCTTCTGGCCGACAGCAGACGACCGCGACGCCGTCGCTCGACGTCGACTAGCCGCGCTTGGCATTCTCACGCGCGGCTTTTTTGTATGCGCACGTCTGGCAGCTCCTATGGGCGGGCCGGGCAGGAGGGCTTCGGCCCTGCCGGCTCCTGTGGTCCGGTTCGCCAACCTGTTCGGTTCCGCCCCCCTTCGCTTGGCGGCGAATGGGCGGTCAGCGCCCCCTCGCTACCAGAGCTTCCACGCTAGACCTCTGTCTGCTCCGCCATCTCAAGCGCGTCCTCTACCTCAATGCCAAGGTAGCGGACCGTGCTTTCAAGTTTCGTGTGGCCGAGCAGTAACTGGACAGCCCGGAGGTTCTTTGTGCGACGATAGATCAACGACGCCTTGGTCCGACGCATCGTGTGGGTACCGTAAGCGGTGTCGTCCAGGCCAATTGATGCGACCCACCGATGGACAACCCGAGCATACTGGCGCGTCGACAGGTGCGGAGAGTCGTGAATTCTGCTAGGGAACAGATAGTCGGGTGCGTGCAGTCTTGCATGCCCTATCCATGCCGCCACGCTCTCGCGGGTCTGTTCGGTGATCTCGAAATGTACCGGCCTTTGCGTCTTCTGCTGCATGATCGTCGCGCGGCTGGCAACTTGCTCACTGTGATAAACGTCCCGCACCCTCAACTTGGTCAAATCGCATGCGCGAAGCTTGCTGTCGATGGCAAGATTAAACATGGCGAGATCTCGTACACGAGACGAAAGTTGCAGGCGTACGCGGATGGCCCAAATCTCCTTGAGCTTTAGCGGCAGCTTCTGACCAATCAATCTCCCTTTGTTCCATGGCGCTCGCGGCCAATCGGTGTTCGTTAGCGTGTTCATGACTATCTCCTTTCGATTGAAGGGAGATTTAGTCTGACCGGCTGGCGCTGACTGGCCGCCACCGGTCCATCGAGGTCGCCACTCGGTCTGACGTTCTGCTTGCTCCAATGCCACGCAATGGCAGCAAGGCAAATCTGCTCACAAAGCAACGAGAATGAAATCCCACTGGCTGCGGCCGATTGAGGACGCAAGCTGGTCGCAGTCATTTCTGGCAAGAAATTCACCTCGAGACACCACAAGCGGCCATCTCTGTCGAGCCTGAAGATCTGCCCGACTGTGGGTATCGTAGGAATTGAAACCGTGGGGGCAGTTACCAAATGCCCTGCCCGCAAAACGAGCAAGGGTTCCACTTGCGTGCTAGGCGCTTACGCGCGCAGCATCAGCGCAACAGTGCTAGGTCCCGAGCACACGGATACCCCGCTGAGGCCGGCGCAAACTTTGCGTCGCAGTCAAGTGAAGCCGAGTTAGGTGTTGTCGCCTGCGCGGGCCGCTTTGCTAATCTTCCCACAGACGAACTGGCAGAAGGACGTGACGATGTCCGTGTGTAGAGCCAGGACGTTGCTTTCGGTGATATCGGCGGGGGTCAGTTTATGTCGGCGCACCATAATCTTGCCGTGCAGTGGGGACGCAAGGAACGTCCGAACAAGGTCCTTGCGTGTTTTCGCGTCGGCTTGAGTGAAGTGCTTGCGTCCGGACTGGATTTCATCGTTGACCCGGTCTCGTGTCGCCGCGTCGTGCATGGCCGTGCTGGTCTGGACTGCCTTGTGGACTGATGACTTCTCCTCTGCTAGTTTGCGCTCAGCCGTTAGCAGGTTCCCCTGAATGGTATTCATCTTCAGCTCGGCTTCGCTGACGGCCCAGTTGCCTCGCAAGGCCTGCATGAGATACCCGGCCGGACTCTTTTTCACCACGCCCTGATTGATGCGATATCGGGTGTATTCCAGCGCCTGCAGAATCCGATCATCTGTCCACGTGCTCCGGTTTTCAGAGATCTCCGTGAATTGCTCTGTCGACAGGCGGAACTCATTCTTCAGCGTCATGTACAAGTCGCTCGCATCGGAGAGATTCACAAGGGCTGCATCAGCGGTTTCTTTGCGCTTCAAATTCACAAACCGGATGCGGTTAATTTTCTTCGACGAGGGCGATTCACTGCGCGTTTCGTACTCCAGTTCGATGTCGGAAATCTCGTTGATTTCCTTCACGGCGGGCTCCAGCCAATCACGCTTGAAGTACTTGAAGATGGCCGCATTCGCGCCCATTTTTCCTGGCCAATTGCGGACCTCCTCGAGCGGTATCCAGTCGGTCCTGCCCTGCTGGACACTTGGCAGGATGCGGTCGTAGATTGCACGAGCCAGACTTCGCGTGAACGCCGTGGCAATGCGAAGGCTCAACCAGTGCGAGCGTTGCGGGTCACGGATGTGGGGCAGTAACTCAGGAGGTACGCGAAATCCAATTCGGCCACGATGCATGGCCACCGTACCCATCAGCTGCACTGATACCCATGAGTCGTCGTCGCGTGGCTCTTGACCCGGCGGCGTGCTGGTAACGCGAATTTTGCCATTCTGGCACTCGTCCGCAACGGACCTCAGGTGTTTGAGGTTGCGGCTGTCATACCGCATGAGCCACTTGAAGTAATTCAGGTCAACGTCGAAGAAGTCCTTCTCGGAAGCGTCTTGAGCGATGAGGAAATACGCCGCATCGAGAAAGCGGCGTGCGGGCAGGCCTACGTTGACGATCTCTGTGAAGAGGTTGTTGCGCTGGTAGCCAATTTCCCGGCTAGCGTCGTTGATAGGCACGCCGGTATCGAACATGTCCTCGAACAGTGCAAGCGCCATCTGCCGTGATGTCGCTTTGACGGTGCCATCAGTCGGGTTGTCCGCTGCCATTGCTAGGTCTGCCCTTTTTCTGTTTCGTGGACTGTAGCACGCGGTGGTGAGCAGTCAACACATAAAACCTCACCATAGCGCCCAACGGACAGCTGCACAACCTACCTCACCTTATCCTGCACAACTTACCTCACCATTAAATGCGGTTCGCTGCCCGGGAAGCCTTACTGAATGCGAGTCTACTGGTTATCCACAGGCATGCGCACAACCTACCTCACCCACCGGGTATCCGAATTCATCGTGCACACGCAGGTTCACCTTAGCGTAGTCCGAAGCCTCACCTTGTCCGCACAGCTACCCTCACCTGCAAGCACACTAAACCTCACCTCTAGCACAACAGACCTCACCTTTATGAACCTAAGCTATTGAATTTATTCAGTATTCAGTTCTGCTGTTAGTTGGTTGGTGGGTTGTTTTTTGAAAAAGAAAACCAACAAACCTTGAGCTTTTAAGAAGGTTGAGTGGTAACGCGAAGGTTCTCGGCGCCCCTCATGGTGAGGTGCATTGTGCGTGTGGAATGGAGTTATTGCTGTGAGCAAGACCTGCCCATATCCCTCCAATTTGGGTGAGGTTCATTGTGCGGATAAGCTCTGCGCGCAGTTGAACGGTGAGACTCATTGTGCAGAATTCAATGGATGGAGGATCAGATGTTCGTTCCGCCACCGGTTGTGCCGGAGATTTCGGCATGGGACCCGCAGGTCGTGCACCGCATGTGTGTGGCCAAAATTCATTTTCGTGTAAGCCAGCACATCGGACCTCACCTTGAAGACGGAAGCAGGGATTCTTTCGAGGGTCGAACAACTCGAGTTGCTACTTGGGAGCTGGCCGGTGGCGAAGTGTTTCTGCAACGAAAGCGTCAAAAAGTACCGGGTTGTTCAATAGAATCTATCGTTCACTAAAGACGCTTTCTGCATTTTCATATATTCTGAGGTTTGTTGAATTCTTCTGGAAAACCTCAGAATGGTAAAAACAAGCCAACTTCCGGCTATCGACCGGACTGTTACGCTGGAGCAGATTAGCCAGTTTGCAGACAAGGTCACCATTTTTACCGACGAGTTGCGCGAATCGATTCTCGCACCACGACCTCGGAAAACCCCACCAATCTTCAAAACAGGCGAGATTGCCGACATGTGCAACATCTCGCATTCGCAGGTCCAGTATCTGGCGACGAAAGGAGATGGTGAGCTGCCCGCTGGGACTGCTGCCGGCACCGGTAGGACCCGTACGTTTACGCTAGTTGAAGCGCGTACGTGGGTCCAGAAGGTCAGTGACATCTACCAAACACCTCTGGCTTCTGGCACTGGCGATGGCAAGGGGAAGATATTGATTACCGCCCAGCTCAAGGGGGGATCTGCCAAAACCACTACAACCATGTGCATTGCACAGGGGCTGACGCTTCGTGGACGAAAGGTACTTGTAGTGGACTTGGATCCGCAGGCGTCGCTTTCGGAGCTGTGCGGGTTGTATGCCGAGAAGGATGTCACGTCGGACGACACGGTGCTGCCGTTTATCTACGATCAAAAGATGCCAGGTGGATTGGAGTCAAAAATCCAATCGACCTACTGGGACGGCTTGGATGTGCTCCCCGCCCATACCGAGCTTATCGGGGCAGAGTTTCACCTACCGGCCATGCAGCGAGTCACTCCAGGTTTCAAATTCTGGACAGTGTTGCGCGATGGGCTCGAGCCACTGCGCGCGAAGTACGACTACATTCTGATGGACACTTCGCCGTCGCTTTCCTACATGAATCTCAATGCTCTGTTGGCGGCCGACGCTATGGTCATGCCCATGGTTCCTGAGAGCCTGGACTTCATTAGCTCGCTGTCATTCTGGAAATTGTTCTCGGACGTGTCCAAGAGCTTCCTTCAGTACGAACAAGGCAAGAAGTACGACTTCGTTTCACTTGTGTTGTCCAAGGTCGACTACGGACGCACCTCGTCCGCACCGGTTGTTCGTGCATGGGCGGAGTCAGCATATGAGAAGTGGCTTCATTCCATCGAGGTGCCGGCGAGTTCGGTAATGAGTACCGGCGCGTTGGCGTTTTCTACCGTGTTTGACGTGAGCAGCTCCCATAGCGCGGCAAAGTCCCTTCAGCGTGTTCGGCAGCCGTTGGTTGATTACTGCCGCTGGATTGATGAGACTTACGCTGAGAAGTGGAGGAACGAACAATGAGCAACAATCTGCGGGAATCCCTACTGAACAAGACCGCCGGCCTTCGGAAGACTTCGGACATCAAGGATGGCGAAGTGCCTCGGAATAATCGCACACAGACAGCGCCGGGACTTGCTGGCGCGCTTGCTGTGGCACAGCTCCGAGTACAAGAGCTCGAAGCGAAAGGGACAGCTACTGAGCTCTTGGTTGTGGAGATTGTTCCGAATCCGTGGCAGCCGCGTCGAAAGTTCAATGAAGCGAAGATGGCCGAGCTCGCAGAGTCGATTCGCGAGGTCGGGCTCATGCAGCCTATCGTTGTTCGGCGCGTGGAGACCCGATACCAAATTATCGCGGGCGAGCGTCGTTGGCGAGCACACAAAATCCTCGGCTTGGAGAACATCAAGGCGGTCGTTGCTGAGTGTAGTGACGAAGATATGTCCGTGCTGGCGCTCGTCGAGAATATGGGGCGCGACGATCTAACCGACTACGAGATCTCCCTGTCGCTTCAGCGGTCGGTGAGGGAGTTTCCGGACAGGAAGCGCTTGGCCGAGGCGCTTGGTTTGTCGAAGCAGGGGCTGCATCGTTTCTTGGCATTCGAGCGGTTGCCTGACTTTATCCGTGCTGACTTAGACCTTGAGCCTAGTCTGCTAGGCGGAAATGCTGCGGAAGCACTCGCCTCCGCGTTGAAGAAGCACGGCGAAGCGGCACTTGCAGCGGCTAAGGAACTTTGGCCGTCAGTATCGGCCGGCCAAATGGCGGAGACGAAGCTTGCTCCCGCCGTGCTCGCAGTTGCGACTCGTAAGGGAACGCCTTCCGTTGCGACGGAGCGCTCCATCGACAAATTCTTTTCCGGGAAGAAGCAGGCTGGAAGTCTCACGAAGGATGTGAATTCGCTGACTCTGAAAATCAAACGCTCCATGCTGACCGACGCCCAAGAGGTGCGGATTCGGCAGCTCATGAATGAGCTATTCAGCGAGAACCCTGGACAGGGTTGATTTAGATCTCTGCAATGAAGAGCCCTGAGGGGCTCTTTTTTTTGAGGGTGAATGACGCGGTCCCTTTTAGGGACTTCGTTGTGAGAACCGGTTTTGGCGAGCCTTGTGATTGATTAGCCAAAGCTCCGCGGTCAGCCGGCCCCTAAAAGGGACTCGGTTCTTTGGGGTTCCTTTTGGGGCCTCGGAGCGACTCGAGAGCCTGTCAGCGCAGGGAACCTTCGGACGAAAGGAGGCGATGCCCTTCCCCCTTTCGCCGAAACTGCGACCAGCATGCAAGTACGTGGGCATACGCACCTTCCATAGTGCTCGCGGGAAAACTGTGTTCTAGTCGCCTCGGATGATGAATCATCGGGTGGGGGCGGAATCCGGTCCCTTTTAGGGACCGGCCTTCTGGACGTTATGTCGTCGGTTGCGAGCGCGTGCGTCGCCACAGCATGGAGGAGGAAGCGGGTGGCGTTGTGGTCGCCGCCAGCTAGTGGTCACACCGGCGGTCGCAATGAGGGAAAGCAAGCCAACGAGTTGTTGTCATGGGCAAGAAAAAGACCGCTGGGCTTGGGCAGCATTGTTGTAAGCAGGCTTACGCCCACACGGCCGCCTGGCGCCAGTCCCGGGAGCGGGTTACCGCACCTGCCGCCCCCACCATGCGCCGGCCAACTCTTTTGATTCGCCTCGGCACTCGTCGCTTTACGCAACCCATCGCCCTGGCGGGGATGCTTTCTGAAGCCGACTGTCCCGAGAAGGACACCTGTTCGCGCGCGGTGGAACGGAGTTGGGCGTGGGATCGCAATGGGGTGGGCCTATATCTTTGCTTCGCCCAACTACGATCCGAGCCAACAACTAATCCTCAAGATTGGTGTGGTCTCTCCCTCCGATGGAGGAAGAAAAAGCCGGCGCATCACGCCGGTTCTTCGTCTTCGGTAGCCCGTCCACGCAGAGGCTCCGGTCTGCCATGCTTCGAAGACTAAGCGGTTGTGCTGAACCGTTGGCGAGGCGGCGCGATACGCGGGCGAGTTGCGGCCGGCCTGGTGCGCAGGTCGTCGTGCATGACTTGCTTGCGCCCGTTGTTGAGGAGGAGAGCCCGTCGCTGGTGCAGGGCCTGGATAGAGCGGATGAGTCGGGGCAAAAAGCCGCCGCCCGGGTACGGGGCGTCGAGCGTCCAGCCGAGCCTCGCTTTTAGCAAGGCCGATCGAGATCGCTACAAAGAAGAGCCTCCCACTGGGAGGCCCTTGGAAGCGTGCGGTACCTAATCCTGGCGTACGCCGAGTTCGTTTACGGTCACCACTCCGTTTGTCGCAGGAGGTCTAGGCAGTGCACCAGTTAGTCCGCAGCGCCGCTAGAGATGTCATTGTGGAGACGACGGGGCCCCTGCGCGCTAGGGCGCGGAGCAGCTCCATACGCCAGTGGCGTTGGGCGCCACACATGTCAAAACCAGACGGCTTCTAGAGCAGAGGTCGCACGTCGTCGCGCCCCAGCCAAGCTGCGGTGCCGACTAGCCCGCTGCGTCCAATCCGCTCAATGAACTCGTCGACCGTCCAGGGCGGGTTCTTCTTGCGCAACCGCATCTCCTTGAACGCCACAATGGCGAGCGTCGGCTGCAGGTCGATGAGATCCAGCACGAAGGTATCGGGGTGCAGGATCTCAATGTTCTGCGTCTGCAACACGTGTTCGGCCGCAAAGTCCCGCAGATTGAACGTCACCACGGCGTCAGCCCGCGCAGCAACCGCCGTCATCACGACGTGGCGATCCTTGGGGTCCACCGGCCCCAGGTCCGGCGTTTCGGGCAAGACGGTGTCGACAAGCGCATCCGGGAACGCCCGGTCCATGTCGTTGCGGATCGCTTCGATCTTTGCCTGGACATCACCAGCTAGGTTCTGCGCCAGACGATGTGCGGTCAGGTTGCGGATCCATTCGTCGTGCAGCCGGGCCGACCATTTCGGGTTGAAGAACTCGTGGTCGGCCAGCGTGAGCAGCACGTCTCGCACCACCATTGGGAACAGGACGCAGGCATCGAGGACGACGGTGAACCGGTCGAACGCAATCACAGGTCGTATCCGCCCAACGATTCGCTGTCTGCTACCACGGCGTCCAAGGCAGCCCGGCGCGTCTGGCGCATGGTCTCCTTAAACGCCAGCACATCTTCCATGCGGATGCGTCGATGCCGCCCAACCTTGCGGTACTCCAGCTCGCCAGCCTCCAGGCGCGCGATCAGGTAGGGGCGGGAAACCCCCAGCATGTCGGCCGCCTGCTTGGTGGTCAGCTCGGTTTGGGCGGGGTACAACATGACGGCTTGTTCGTTCGCCATGAGGGCCAGCACGCGGGAGAGCAGTCGCAGCGTCTCCGGCGGCACTTCAATGCGCGCGACGTCGCGCCCCTCCGCTTCTTCAACGAGCGCGACGCGGGCGGCATGGGGCCTGTCCAGTGCCTCGCCCATCAGGCGGCTGGCGTCCGCAAGCAGTTGCGCCACATCGGCCGGAAGGTCGATGCGGTCGGGGGTGGCGGTGTTCATATTGTTTCCTTGGGTTGTCTGAGTATCCGCTCGCCGGCGGCTCATCGGTTTACTGTACTGGCGCGAAGTTGCAAATGCAATAAACGCAACGAATGCAATAGATGCAGCCGTCGCCAAAAAGTTCACCCTTGCCGATAAGTGCTATTACCGGCTACGACCGTGCCCCGAACCGGTCTCATGTCAGTGCCGATAAATGCTATTATCGGCACCAACATTTGCGTGACAAAAGCAGCGTTCGGCGAAACGCGTCGCGGGGATAGTGAGGATTTGGGCGGCCGCAGCAGGCCAGCGTTGGCGCGTCGGCGGGGCAGGGCGGCGGCGATCGCAAGACGGTTCAGTTCGGTTGGGCGCCTGTCATCCACGGCTGCGCTGGCTATACGCTGATGCAAGCGCATGGTGCGCTTGTGCCGGACAGCCTGTTTGAGGCACCGGCCAACGCAGCCAAGGAGGGCGCATGCCTTTCCAATTCAACGCCAAGTCCTGGACCTTTACCCTCCACGCGCAGACCCCGCGCCACGAACTCCGAATTACGTATGGACGTTCGGCATCACCCAACGCCGGTCGGAATCGTTCCGCGCCGGCAACGCAGCGTGCAGGGTGCGCGCGGGAGACGTCGATGCCGCAATGGTGTGTACGGGCCCTCTGGGCCGTGTTGATAGTGGTGCTGGTGGGTTGGCCAACGGTGGCCACCTGAGCCAGCTGTCTAGAGAACCGCCCCGCCCCGATTCCGGGGTGGGGCCCCGACCAGGAGAACGGCGGTATGGCGAACACCCCCGGTATCACGATGCAGCAGGACCTCGCATGCGACGGGCGGGCCATCCACCGCTTCGTGCGCTGCGAGGGGGGACGCGGACCGCTCGATCGCCAACCCGGTGAGCATCGCTCGACTTGGCGGGACGCACCATGACGACGCCTGCCCCCGGGCGCGCCCCGGATCGTTCCCCGACCCGTGCCGAGTACGCTGCGGTCCGTGCCTGGCTGCAGGGACTGCGGCCCGTGGCGGTCGCGAGTCGCTGGCTGTCGGCCGATCCTGATACCGAGTGGACCGAGCTCGAAGCCACGCGGGCCCTGAAGACACTGCGCGCAACGCTGGCTCAACTCGCGCTGCGCCACAGCCGCGAGCCCTTGGCCCGCCTGCTCGCGGCCCGCACGCCGGGCGCGACGGCGGTCGAGTCGATGCTCGCGGGCTTGCGTGAGCTGGAGCGGTTGGGCTCGCCGGCGCCGGCGCTCAAGCACGACGTGCGGCTGTGGTTCGCTGCGCCGCTGGCGCGTCGGCTGGCGAACGCCGGCATCCGCACCTTGGGTGACTTGATGGCGTTGGCCAACGACCTCGGGGCCAGCTGGTGGCGACGTGTGCCGCGCGTCGGTCGCCACGCCGCCGCGACCGTGGTGCGTACCTTAGTGGCCTCCGAAGCCACCCTGGGGCGGTTGGGTGCACACGTCACGGGTGCGCCGCTGCCGGTGCCGTTGCTGGCGCCGCCCTTGACGCCCACCGCGCCCCGCGCGGTACCGCTCGAAGCGATCCGTCTGCCGGCTCAGTTCGACGGCAGTGCGGGCGCCAACCGGGGCGAGCTGCGCCGCTGCCGCATCAGCGCCGATAACGACTACGCGGCGATCCAGACTTGGCTGTCGCTGTGGCCGGCCGGCGGTCACACTTGGCGCGCGTACCGCAAGGAAGCCGAGCGATTTCTGGCCTGGGCCATCCTGGAGCGTGGCAAGGCGTTTTCTGACCTGCTGACCGACGACTGCCTGGCGTACCGGGCGTTTCTGGCGACGCCAGAGCGGGGGCCGCGCTGGAGCGGACCGCCGGTCGCGCGCAACCTGCCCGGCTGGCGGCCGTTCCAGGGAGCGTTGTCACCGCGCAGTCGCGCGTACGCAGAGCAGGTGCTGTCTGCCCTGTGCGCCTGGCTGGTCGGGCGCCACTACCTCGACTCCAACCCGTGGGATGGGGTACCGGCGCTACGCGTGGCCGAGCCCGCGATCGACCCCGAGCGCGCTGTGCCGGAGCCGATCTGGCAGGTGCTGGTGCCGTGGTTGTCTGAGCAGGCCGCCGACAATGCACAATGGCGTGCGATTCGCGCCGCCGTGCTGCTGCTGCATGACTCGGGCATGCGGATCTTCGAGGCCGCGGCGGCCGAGCGGGCAGAACTACGGCCGATGGCCGGCGAAGGTCCGTTGTGGGGCGAGGTCAGGATTGTGGGCAAGCGCAACAAGGTGCGTTGGGTGCCGGTCAGCCGGCGCGCGCATGAGGCGCTGACCGTGCACTGGCGCGATCGCGGCGTCGAACACACGGGGGAGGGGCCGCTCCTGGTGCCGGCCGAAGCCGACACGCTGCCGCGTGCGCGGGCGAAGGTGGCGGCGGGACGGGTCGGGTACAGCGACCGCGGCCTGCGCAAGCTGGTGCACCAGGCGGCCGAGGGCTTGCGTGACTACCTGGAGCAGGCGCAACCGGACTTGACCGCGCAGGCGCGTCATCTGCATCCGCATGCCTACCGTCACGCGTTCGGGACGGCCGCCACCGAAGCGGATGTGCCGGTCGACGTGGTGCAGAGCTATTTGGGCCATGCCTCCACGTCGACCACGGCGATCTACAACAAGGCCGGGGCACGTCGGCGCCAGCGCGAGATCGCCAAGCTGCTAGCGCAGTAGGGCATTGCGCCAGCGTTCGGTAGCCAGTGCGTTCAACGCTTTTGGTGAAGCGCGCACTGATATGCCGTTCAGCCAAGACACCATGCTGGTTATGCACTTGTGATCGACGTAGTCCGCGCCCCAAAAAGAGGGTTGTTGGTGATGCTTGATATTGAATTCAGATTTTCATAAACAACAGAACACTTTGCTGGCGTCTGTTTTCCGCCCAATCAAAACAAGAAATCTGCCAATACCCCACTAAATGGGGCGGGCGAAAGGACGACCCATCATCTATGCTGTTTCCCGAAAATGGCAGGCGCGTCGTTTGCATTTGCATTATGAGAATAAGCGCCTAGCCCAGAATATTTAAGGGGCGGTATGGCAACACTCATCCCCAGCCTGAGTAGCTGCCTGGGGCGCATGACATCGGGCGAGAAGCGCTTTGCCCGACGGCTCGAAGCCTGTCTTGAGGACGACTATCTGTGCTGGTACGACGTCACGGTCGGCATTAAGCGCAGGCGGCCGGATTTCCTGATTTTGAATCCGCACCGGGGGTTGCTGGCGCTGGAGGTCAAGGACTGGAAAATCGGCAGCATTATCCGGCTCGACCCACAACTGGTGGAGGCCGAGTTCGATGGCCGGCTCCACAAGGATGTGAACCCACTGCTCAAGTCACGCGAGTTCATGACGGCGACGGTGGACATGCTCAAACGCGATCCGCTGCTCGTCGAGCCCGCCACCAGCAAATATGCCGGCAAGCTGTGCATGCCGTATGGTCACGGGCTGGTGCTGTCGAATATCACACGCCAGGAGTTTGAGATTTCTGGCATGCAAGACGTCATGCCAGGCCGGCTCGTCATCTGCAAAGACGAGATGACTGAATCGGCTGACCCGGAGGCCTTCCAGCAGCGGCTATGGAGCATGTTCACGCAGCCGTTCCGCTGCCTGCTTGAACTGCCGCAGATCGACCGCATCCGCTGGCACCTCTTTCCCGATGTGCGCATCGTCAGCCGACAAGGCAGCTTGTTCGAGGCGGATGAGGAGCCAGTTACCCCTGGTGCCCGACCTGTCATTCCCGATCTCATTCGCGTGATGGACGTGCAGCAGGAGCAGCTTGCTCGCAGCCTGGGCGATGGGCACCGTGTGATCCACGGCGTGGCGGGCTCCGGCAAGACGATGATTCTTGGCTATCGCGCCGAGTTTCTTGCACAGGCATCTGTTAAGCCCGTGCTCGTGCTGTGCTTCAACCGTGCGCTATCTCAAAAGCTGGCCGGGTGGATGGAACACAAGGGGCTGTCGCAAAAGGTGCACGTGCTCACCTTTCACAGTTGGTGTGTGGACATGGCCACCACCTACCAACTCGGCAAGCTGGCCGGCCGACGCGATGAAAATTACGCCGCGCTGGTGCAGGACGTGATTGACGGCGTGAATCGGGGTCAGGTGCCCGCGGGGCAATACAGCGCATTGCTGATCGATGAAGGCCACGACTTCGACCCCGCATGGCTGCGGCTCGTCGTGCAGATGGTGGACCCGGAAACCAACTCCGTGCTCGTCATGTACGACAGCGCCCAGGACATCTATCAGAAGTCACGCAAGCTCAAGTTCAGCTTTTCCAGCGTCGGCATCCAGGCGCGCGGACGCACCACCATCCTCAAGCTCAACTACCGCAACAGCGCCGAAGTGCTGGCCGTGGCCTACGCGTTTGCCACCGATGTGCTGACGGCCGAAGAGGCAGAAGAAGACGCCGCGCCGCTCATCCTCCCGGAAACGGCCGGCCGGCACGGCAAGGCGCCGGAGTTCATCCGTCTGCCGAGCTTCAAGGCTGAACTGGACACCGTGGCCGACCGCCTGCGCGCCAGCAACGCAGCCGGCACACCCTGGCGAGACATGGCCGTGCTGACGTACCGCAAGGCGCAGGTGACCGAGATTGTGAGCCATCTGACGGCGGCCAAGATTCCCGTTGGCAAGGGGCTGAGCAAATCTGGTAAGGACAACGACGCCACGGACGGCGGCACAGTGAATGTGCTCACACTACACGGCAGCAAGGGGTTGGAGTTTCCGTTGGTGGCGATTCCCGGGTTGGGGCAGATGCCCTATACCAGCCATGATGCGAATGAACAGGCGCGGGTGCTGTATGTGGGGATGACGCGGGCGATGAATGAGCTCTTTATGACTGCGGATCGGGAGTCGGAGTTTGCGATGCGGGTCCGGGAAGCTTGCGGGAACGATATCGCGTGATGGTGTTGAGGGCGTGATTGCGTTGAGCGTCAGAAATCCCGCGATACGACAAAAACGACTGTGGACATATCCAATGCGAGTTCCGCGCGCCGGACGTTCTCGGTGACGCTTCACCGGCAAGGGCGATCGGCCAAGCTGATCCAAGAGCTGATCGGGGTGTCGAGCCTTTCTGCCGTCAAGAAACTGGTCGAGAGCGATCCCGTGCGTCTGGCTTCTATCGTCAGCGGTGTTATCTGATCAAAGAACTAGAAAGAATTCGATAGGGGGAAAGATGGGGGCAAGCGAAGTCGTTCACAGCGAAAGGGGCTCCGAGTGGCATCGGTGGGATCCGCACATTCACACGCCAGGCACCGTCCTGAATGATCAATACAAGGGTGCAGATCCTTGGGAGGACTTCCTCTCAAAAGTGGAAACTTCCAGTCCAGTGATTGAGGTGCTTGGCATCACCGACTATTTCGGCATCGACCCCTACCAGAAGGTGCTCGAGTTCAAGCGCCAAGGCCGTTTGCCGAATGTGGGGCTGATATTTCCAAACGTGGAGCTCCGTCTCAACATCGAGACGAATCGGGGTTCGGCGGTTAACCTGCATTTGCTCTTCCCGCCTGATGAACCCGATCACGTCGAACGCATAAATCGCTTCCTGCTCGAGTTTGAGTTCGGATATCAAAGGGAAAATTTTCGCTGTCAGCGGGAGGACCTGATCCGGCTGGGCAAGAAGCATGATCCGTCGCAGGCCAATGATGAGGCGGCTCGGTCAATAGGCGCCAACCAGTTCAAGGTGAGCCTCGACCAGCTGAAGGCGGCTCTCAATAAGCATGACTGGGTACGGCGCAACGCGCTCATCGGTGTCGCCGGCGGCCAAAAGGACGGCACGTCGGGACTTCGAGATCAGTCCGACTCATGGGCTGCCCAGCGCAAGAACATCGAGCAGTTGGCCCACATCATTTTCGACTCGAATCCCAAGCAGGTCAGCTTCTGGCGTGGCCAGGGCGCGCTCTCGATGAAGGAGCTCGACGAGCAGTACAACGGCTGCAAGCCCTGCCTTCACGGCTCTGACGCTCATGCGGCGGCTACTGTTGGTGCGCCAGTTGAGCAGCGCTTTTGCTGGATCAAAGGCGACCTCACCTTCGAATCACTACGCCAGACCTGCTTGGAGCCGGAGGAGCGAGTCATGATAGGCCCGGAGCCACGCCGCGGCTCCCTGCAGAGCCACACCATCAAGTCTCTGGGCGTCACCGGCGCGCCTTGGCTCCAGACGCCGACTATCCCGCTGAACGCTGGCCTTGTAGCAGTGGTGGGGGCGCGCGGCTCAGGAAAGACTGCCCTCGCAGACTTAGTTGCCGCCGGTGGCTTGGCGCTCTCATCTCACTTGAACAGGGAGTCGTTCGTCTTCCGTGCAAAAGAGCATCTCGGAACCTGCAAGGTGGAACTCACCTGGGAGAGCGGTGAGTCTACTAGCAACGAGGTGTCGCACGTGGACATCGAGGATATCCTCGACACCCCTCATATTCGGTACCTCTCTCAGCAGTTCGTCAACAAGCTGTGCTCTCCCGAGGACACGGGCAATCCGCTGAACGCCGAGATCGAGCGGGTTATCTTTAACGCGCACCCTCGGGATGACCGGCTCGGCGCATCCTCATTCGAGGAACTGTTGGAGTTGCGCCTAGAGGGCTCTCGCCAAAAACGTCGGCGTAATCAAGAAACACTGCAGAAGACCACTAATAGTCTCACCGAGGAGCGAACACGCAAGGCAGGTCTGCCGGCACTCGTTAAAGAGCGAGAGGAGAAGGAGAAGGCCAACGAGCAGGACAAGCGCGATCGCAACATGCTGGTCCCGAGGGGCAATGAGGCGCGTGCGAAACGCCTTGAAGACGTCTCGCAGGCCGCCGAGCAGAAGCGGTTGCAGATCGAGCGAGCGAAGCGCCGGCGTCAGACGCTGTTGCATCTCAAGGAGGACATTGCAGACTTTCGTACTCGGCGGGCACCGGATATCCTGGATCAGTTGAAGCATGAGCGCCTCGACATCGGATTGTCCGAGGCAGACTGGAACGCTTTCAAGGTGGACTTTGTTGGCGATGTCGACAAGCTGCTTGCCGAGCGACTCGACCAAGCTAAAGCTATCGTTGTCAAGCTGCAAGGGCCGGCCGAGACAGATCCGCAGACCGAGGAAGCGGCAGATCCGAACGTGCCACTCATCGCAGATGGGGTAGATCTGGACCAGCAGACCCTCGACCTGCTGGATCGTGAGGTGACGCGGCTGAACCAACTGGTCGGTGCGGACAAGACAAAGGTGAAGCGCTACGCGACCTTGACCGACAAGATCACGAAGTCGGAGGTCGCACTCGGCAAGCTCGACGAGCAGATTAAGTGCGCACGAGAGGCGGATGCCAGAATCCAAGAACTTATCTTGCAGCGGCGCAGCGCATATTCAGGGGTGTTCGAAGCGATCCTCGAAGAGGAGCAAGAACTCAAGGCACTCTACGCGCCCATCCAGGCCCGGATCTCCTCAGACATTGGGTCCATGGCTCGCTTATCGTTCAGTGTGAAGCGCCACGTCGACATCGAGAGGTGGGCCATAGCAGGGGAGGACCTGCTCGATCTTCGGAGCGGACCGTTTCGCGGCCGTGGGCAACTGCTACAAGCTGCGAAAGGCACTCTGCTGCCGGTTTGGCAAAGTGGCTCGGCGGTCGATGCCGCAAACGCTCTGCAGGATTTCGTACGGGCCAATGAGGACAATCTAAAGGCTCACAAGCCGGAGAATATCGAGTTTCGCGAGTGGGCCCGGAGCATCTCCGATTGGCTTTACGGGACCAATCACATCACGGTCGGCTACAGCCTGCAGTACGACGGTGTTGAGATCGAGCAGTTGTCTCCGGGGACACGCGGTATCGTCCTTTTGCTGCTGTACCTCTCGATCGACGCAGAGGATGACCGGCCACTGATCATCGACCAGCCAGAAGAGAATTTGGACCCTCAGTCAATCTTCGACGAACTGGTGACCCGATTCCGCGAGGCTAGGAAACGGCGACAGATAATCATTGTGACGCACAACGCCAACCTGGTGGTGAACACCGATGCCGACCAAGTTATCGTTGCCTCGTGCGGTCGGCATCGGCTCGGGCAACTGCCCGAGATCACCTACGAATGCGGCGGCCTAGAGAATCCGCACATCAGGCAGCGAGTTTGCGAGATCCTCGAAGGGGGTGAAAAGGCCTTCAGGGAACGTGCCAAGCGTCTGCGCGTGGCTATTTAGAAAACGGCCCCGGATGCCATTGTTGGTCGTTGACCTGTGCGATGAGCTGGATGAGCGCTTATTGCTAGGTGTTTGGAATAGGACGGGAAAGCAGCATGGCACGTCGAAAATATCAACGAAAGAGTCATCTGGCTGAAGCGATAAATCGTTCCAGTCCGGGTTGGCAAGTGTTTTGGGCAATCGTCATCGCGCTGGCGTTTGTCTTCTCGATAGTGATGTACTTCTCGCACTGAGAGCAAAGGCAAAGCCGGCGTGTGCCGGCGCAGAGACGAACATGACGGATGCTGGCGTTCTGAAAGATATGGCGGACGGCGTATCGCTGCCTGTGCCGATCGGATGGTGGTTGAGGCGCTACCGCAATTTGGAGCGCCGTGGATTGATCACCATTTCTGAGATGAATGACTTGGACGGCGATATGTGGAACGTTGATCTGACCGAATCTGGCCGGACGCTCCTGCACAACACATCCATCAAATAGGAAAACGCCGGCCAGCGCCGGCACACAGGGATAGGACAACCATGGGCACGCCGAAGAAAATCGAGCAGGAGTTGAAGGACGCTTTGCGCAAGATCGACTCGGCAAAGACGGTCCTTGGTTCCGAACTGGGGAAGGGCGGCAACCTTCCGTTTGCCTACTCTGAATTGCAGGCAGCCAAGCAGGCTCTGGAGCGCGTCATTCGCAACATCTCCTGAACCTATTGGAAAAACACCTGGCGCGCGTGCGCCCCGCACCGGCCGGCAGCCGAATAGAGATTCCTAGCATGTCCAAAATCGTAATCGAAGCAGTTGCGACCTTGAGCAGCACCGTGAACATAAGCACGGGCCTGTCCCATCCGAACGATATGAACAAGGCGAAGGAATTGTTCCGGATTCTCCACCAGCGCGGAGAGGTGATCCTGAAGAGCGACGTGGTCAACGAAGCGTTGGCGCGTGGATGGAGCGCATCCTCGGCCGAAGAACTGGGTAGCTTGGCTCAGCAGATCGGCGAAGGTAAAAATCCCCGAATCGATGGTGGGCCGTGGTGGGCTGCCAATATCTACGAACAGATCACGGCTCGCGCCTAGGAAAAAGCCAATGGAAACTGAAGTAAGCACCGAAGAAAAGGCGGCAGTGAGCCCTAACAACGGCCGCTCGGAGAATAGCGATTGGTTGAAGTCACATGCGAAATCGTTCGCTTTACGCTGGGCGACAGTGTCCGGCGTACTTTGGCTAACAGCATGGAACAAGGGAGGCTTGTTTATATCCGGGGCTCCACTGATCATCGCGGCGGTCACGACAAGTTGCGCAGCGATAGGGTTTTACATCGCCCATCGAGTGAAGAACAAATAGCTGGAAAAAATCGCGATGACCTATCGCCTTAGCATCGGTGGTAAGCCCGTTGGCGAAATGGAGACTCTGCAGGACTGCTGGGTGTCGATCGACGCGGCCTACGGGCAATTTGAGGACAGATACTCCGGTGGTTTGCGTTTCAGGATCACTGATCTGACCACGGGGCGGTCTGTGCGGGAAGCCATGGTGGGCGGGATCTGGGATGCTTGCTGTGAGACTGCGCTGGCCTTTCAGATGTACCTTCGTATCGGCGGCTGGCACGAGTTTGAAGCAGCAGGTAATGGGATAACGCCGGCCGCACCGGCTGAGAACTGACAACACAACCGAACGCAACGCGATGAGTGAACTGTGTCCAGCACGTGGGCATCCAAATGGTAGCTCATCGGCGCCACATTACGAGCTGCGCGGAGATGAGTTGTGTCCCGCGCGTGGGCACCCTGGAGGCAGTTCTTCCACACCTCACTTTGTGGTTCGCGGCAATGAAGTTTTTCCGGCGCGCGGACATGATCGGGGCAGTTCGTCCGTCCCCCGGTACGAGATTCGAGCGTAAGCAGAACAAAGCGGAACACATATGGTTACGTCACAGGACGATTTGAACAATGTCTGGGCGCGTACCGGGAGGGGCCTTGGGTGTGGTTACTCGGCTCTTTCAATGAATAGGAAAACATCCACCGCTGGACTGGATGTCCCGCGTTCGCAACGCTGCACCTAATCAAGGGGTTAAAAAGTGACAAACGCAAACTGCGACAGCAATTCCAATTTCGCGTACTCGGACGATGATCAAGATCCGAATGCGAAAATTTGGTATGTGTTTAAGGGAGTAAATGACCATGCAGGCGAGCCATCGATCTGTATGGTGACAACGGCAGCCAACCCCAATAGAGATGGATGGGTGCCATACGTGGGGCCATTTACGAAAATCGAGGCCAAGAACGTGTGTAAGAACCACTGCAAAAGTTGTGCGAGCTAGGAAGGAGTAGCCGTTTCATCATTGCCCAGCGCGCTGGGCAACCGTGAATCGGCTCAGGCCGCTGTTGCGGCCTTTCGCACAGGGGAACGGATGCCCGCACAGGTTCTGCGTCGGCAAAACCAATCATGATCGGAAAAACGGATACCCAAAAATATGAGCGAACCGCGAGACACAACAGCATCTGGTCCAACAACTCAACGTCCCTGGGGGAGAGGGTTGTACTACGCGTGCCTTCGCTTTCTGCGAGTGGTGCTGTGGCGGCAAGGCGCCGCGTCCAATGACTTGGTAGACAGCCTGGCAGCCGAGCTTACTTCGGTCGCAGAAGAACACGCGGAGTGGGCGATCGAGCAACGCGGTGACTGGGAGATCGTCTCTCGTGCGATCGACTACATGGCTATGAAACACGACGGCCCATGGCAAGGGAAGACGTGGTTTGAAAATACACTACGCGTGCTGATGGAGTTGGCCGTACCGAACAGCGGGATCGACGAATCGGGTGCAGCATTTCTTACCGATATCCAACGCGGCGTAAATGAATCGTACCAATCGGCACCTGTAGAAAAGTCGCAACTCCGCGTAACTGACGAAGTTGCGGCAAAGGTGAAGATGTTCACAGATGCAGGCTGTGAATACGGGCTCGTCTCGGACCTCCTTGACCTGTGTGAAGAGATTTTTCGTGGTGAGGTGATGTCGGAGGCAGACCGCTTCACGTTGCTCGTTGCCGCGACGGCAGCTCCTTTTGTTCGGCAAGAGCGAAAAGAGCGGAACATCGATTCGGGCGACACATAGGAAAAAATCGGGGGGACACGATGTGCAAGTGGATCTACGCATTGATGCATACGCCGAAAAAGGTCTGCGAAAAGTACGGACACGTGCCGGGCCACATGACTGAAACCTCCGGCAACGGGCAGTCGTGGACGTGTCAGCGATGCAAGGAACCGGGTCACACACCCGAAGTGCGGTGATTTGTTTCTGAGCGTCTTCCGAAAGTGGGGAAACGAACCCCGACGGCAGAGTCAGGTAGGGATAAGCGGCCAATACGCGGCCGAAGGACAGAGAGATGCGTGAGAAATTTGGGTATCCGGGTTACGCGATTGATGTCAACCGCGTAACCCGATTGGGCTTCCCTGTATAGGGTAGGGAAGCCGGCGCCCACCCCGAAGGCGCCTGCCAGATACCTGATCACGCTGCCAGGCTAGCCTGTTCCGTGCAGCTCCACGAGGCCTTGAGGCGCTCGCGAATCTCGGCCAGCGTTGTCGTCACCAGCAACTTGCCATCCCGAAAGACGGGAATCAACTCGCCGCTGGAGAACTGGTCGAGAGTCTGCTGTTCGTATAAGACGTAGTCGTCGCCTTCCTTCTCGACGCGCAGCAGACCGCGAGCCGACTTCTTCGTGCCGTCGTCCGTGGCTGGATCTTTGTAGATGTCGACCTGTTCGTCGCCGACTTCAGCATAGATCGCCTTCATGGCCCAGCCGAACGTATCGCGCGAGAGCATGTTGTAGGTGTACGAGCCGATGCCGAAAACCACGTTGCTCGACGCGAACCCCTTCTCAGCAAGTCGGCTCAGGATGTTCCAGGCGCGCTTCAGGGAGATCGAGTCACCGTAAATCAAGCCGACCTTGTCGTTGAGCATCTTGTAGCCCTTGTTCGTCAGCGCCCCGCCGTAGATGTCCCAGAGGCACTCGACAGAGCCCTTGCGCTCGGCTTCCGTGATGTGCAGCCCGTTAGCCGCCACGATGTACTTGTCGTCGATCTTCTGGAACACACCGTCGCTGCCGCGCATCAGTTCGCTGTCACGGTAGCCAGCCAGGATGCGCACCGGATCGCCGGAATCCGGGCGAAACACCACGCGGCTCTGGCCAAGCGCATTCGGTTTGCGGGCCAGGATCTCGGTTTTCAGTTCCTTCGCGATGACCGTGATGACATTCCAGTAGTCGAACGAATCACTCACCAGGGAGACCATGCCGGCGGGGTAGTCCTGCGTGACGAACTCACGGATGATCTCGAGTTCGGCCAGCCGGCGCAGCGCTTTCTCGTCCAGCCGGGCATTCGTCGGATCGCGCTGCAGGCGCTTGAGTGTCGCCAGGATGCGCAGCGTCATGACGCTGTGCTCGGATGCCGGGATCGAACCGCCGACCAGTTCCTTGTCCGCGTCGGCACCGTAGTAGTCCTCGGCGTAGTCGATCGCCGGGATCGTATCAGTGCCGGTGAAAGAGAGCAGGTGGCCGACGCCGCAGCGCATCGCGTCGTGCACGCCGCTCATCCCACGCATCGAGAAGTCGTGGCCTTGCCAGTCGACGAACTCCTCCGGTGCGCCGGTCAGCCTGGCGAAGTAGCTCAACAGCTTGCGGAATTCGAAGGCAATGGTGGCCACCGTCGACGGCTTCCAGATCTCGGTGCTGAACAGCGTCTCGAAGTAGGTCGAGACCCACGGGAACGCGGGGTGCGTGTTGACGAAGAGCACCGGCGGTACCTTGATGTTCACACGTACGCCTTCCGGAAGGGCGCGCAGTTCCAGCGGCAGGTAACCGAGGTCGTGCAGCGCCTCGAGGCGGTCGACCGGTACCGCGTCCTGGCCGAGCGCGGTATCCATACGGCGCTTGTACTTGCGGACCGCTACGGCCTTGGGCGCCTCGAAGAACTCACGCTGGAACACCCCGAGGAAGAACTCCTTGATGAAGCCCTGAAGGCCGAACCAGACCACCTTGTTGTCGAAGAACTGCTCGAGGACCGGCGCGTACTTCGCCGAGCGCGGGGTGAAATTCGCGACGAGCTTGGTCGTGGCCGCGGGATACATCGAGGGGTGACCGGTCTTGTAGAAGTCGGCGAGATTGAAGGGAATCAGTCCGTTCATGGTTGTTCTCCGGTGGGCGAGGGCTCGTATTCGATCAGACCTGGATGGCGCGCGAGTCGCCGGTCCAGTTGTTGCGGGTGAAAACGCCGGCATAGCTTTCCAGCAATGCGTCGAGGCCTTTACTGAAGATGCCGTGCGTGACGTAGAGGTACAGCGGGTTGCGCGCGGTGCGGTCAGCCTGCTTTGCATCCAGAGCCTGCGCAAGTTCAGTGAAGGTGCGGCCGCCGTCGCAGATGTCGTCGACAACCAACAGCGCGCAGTCGGGTAGCTCGTTTTGAATCTCGGTGCCCGTAATTGCGCCCGTGTGGGTGTCGCGGACCTTGTCCGCAAACACGACAGGCAGATCAAGTTGCGAGGCCAACTTCAGGACGCGCTTGCGGGCGCCGGCGTCAGGCGCGACCAGCGCCAGACTGCTGTTCTTGCTGCGGATGGATTCGACAACGCGGCCCAGTGCCGGCAAAGGGTCATCGATCACGACACGGTTGAGCAGGGCAGACGTGACATCACTGTGTGGGTCCTCGATGACGACACGACGGTAGTTCTGAGCGTTGATCAGATCGCAGAACACCTTGGCGCTGAGCGCCTCGCCCGGATTGGCCACCCGATCTTGGCGCGCGTAGGGCACGTAGGGAAGGTACAGAGCGATCGGCGTGTCTGGATATGCCCGACGCAGCGCATCGGTGGCCATCAGCAGGGTCATGATGGCATCGGCATTTGACAGATGCGCCTTGATTTCGAGTTCGTGGGCCGGCACGCCCGTTTGAAGCGTGACATGCATCTCGCCACCCGGAAACTTCAAGACCTTCACTTCGACTGGATTGCGGGCTTTCCACGGCGACTCAGGGTAGCGCTGCGTCACGGTCACAGCGGTCACGTTCAACATCATTCCCTCCACATAGTTGTCACATCCGACTAACTTGGGATGGAGTATAAGTCTGCATAGTGGATTTATACAACTATGTTTGCTAAAATTTTTTCACGTCGACTGGGCCAAGGAGATCGGCATGAAAACGGATTACAAGAAGCCGGACGTGAGCGTCGATGTGGTACTGCTGACACTGTCGGAGGGAGGGCTGATGGTGGCGCTGCACGAGCGTAAGAATGAACCGTACCGCGGGGTGCTAGCGTTGCCGGGCGGTTACATCCATACGGACGAGGACAGCTCACTCGAGGACGCGGTGCGCCGCAGGCTTCGCGAAAAGACCAAGCTGGAACCCCGTTATATCGAACAGCTTCAGACGTTTGCCGGCCCAAGCCGGGATCCGCGTGGGTGGTCGGTAGCGATCAGCTATGTTGCACTGGTACCGTTGGATGACCTGGTTGGCCAAGAGTCACGAGTGTTCAAGTTTTACCCGGCAGACCGCCTTCCAGATCTGGCTTTCGACCACTCAGATCAGATTCGCGCCGCCGTGCAGCGGGTGCGAAACAAGTCGAGCTATTCGACGCTGCCATGCTGGTTGCTGCCCGAGAAGTTTACGCTGACGCAACTGCAGCATACCTACGAGGCGGTGTTCGGTGAAACAGTAACTCGAGCGACGTTCCGTTCCCGGCTGGGGATCAAGGTGGGCGACGTGCAACCCGGCGAAGCGGTTGATGAGGCAGGTGTTCTCATCGCGACAGACGATTACCAATTGGGCAACCAGCGACCGGCCCGACTATTCCGGGTCGATCAACTCGGTTTGTTCAAGCGTGCAAGCTGGTAGACAGTGCGCGGGTCGTACTTGCGTGGCCTTCCGAATGATCCCGTAGCAGAATTCGCGAGCCACAATAGCTTCCGACAAAGGCCCGGCGGGCACGAAGTGCCGATACTCTTTGCGCACAACAAATCACGGCAGCCCCAGTCACTGTTGCTAAGTGTTGCGAGAAAAAATCGCGTCGCAGCCGTGCTTGGAGTCGGTCGCGTCTTTGAGTTCGTCAACAAATCCCAAGCCCGCGAGCTTGTCGATGGTGTTGAGGAAGAGCGTGAGGCCGGTTATGCCGATGCACCGGTAGATGTCGCCGGCTTCATTGCGAATGCCAATTGTCATGCGTTCTGCACTGACGGCCTTGCCGGTGGAGTCCTTGAGCCTGAGCGTACGCAGTACTTCTGCATCAAATGCTGCAATGGCCTTGCCGGGGATGGGTGCGGTCTTGATTGAATCGAACATGCGTAGGAACTCCGGGGACTCGTGGGTGACCACCATAGCGGGAGAAAGGGCCGATGCCGGACACCGCTGAGCATCTCTGCAACCGTGCCGAGTCGCGCAACTGCGGGACGTATCTAGCCCTGATTCTGAACAAATACTTGGTTGCGTGGAAATCGCCAAGATGCTGGCGCCGCAGGGTAGCCGAAACTGCGAACCTCAACACGTGTAGATAAGCATCGTGCACGCTTAGAGCTTGATCGCCTTGACAGAGCACAGTGCGATTACCCCGCGCGAAGACGCGACTTCAACAGGAGCGGCGTACTGAATCGCCGATCCGCCCAGGCCTTCGAGTTTTCGCAGGAACACGTTGCCCCGGTGGATCGAATAACCTTTGCCTGCCAGCGTCTGGTACATCGCTGCCGCTTGGTCCCGCATCGAATCCTTGTCTTGCCACGAGCGAATCACAACGCGGTCGACTAGATGCACGGTACCTCCGGTCTTGAGCCACGACTCGCCAAGCACAAAGCAACGACGATGGACAACTTCACGGTAGTCGGCCGGTTCCTGGCCAGTGAACGCCTCGACTGGCCTGGCCAGCGTACGTTCGATGACATCGGGACTCGCACCGATCATCCAACAAATGATGGCGTCCAGGGACGACGGCTGCATCGCATTGTCTAGATCTTTGCTCAACGCGTTGGCCACCAGAGCACGTGCAGCCGGTACCGCCGTGGCAGGTCCAACGGGCAAGTCGGCCATCGTGAGCAATTGCGTCCGCATTCCCGTGTTCTGCAAATACGCCTGCGCGGAATCAACCAATTGTTGGTTCACGTCGATCGACGTCACGGCCCGTCCATCTTTTAGAAGTTGAAGCGTGCTGGCGCCCGATCCGCCGCCGATTTCCGCCACATTGGTAGCGGTGCCGAGCTGCTGGGCCATCCACTGATAGGCGCCCATCGCAGCAAAATCGTTGGCGGATTTGGTCCACTCGGCCGCATATTCGGCCGGAGTCATCGCGCGCCCGAAGATCGGATGCGTTGCCATACATAACTCCCCTTGGATCAGTTGTATTTTTTGGGCGGAGGCAGCCATGCCGCCGACACCCTTAGAACTAGTTCATTCTTTCCGAACGTTGATGTTGCTCGCGCTCTATGCCTTCCCTGCACGCCCCGCTCGCCCTTTGAGTTTCACATGCAGGTGCTGGCCAACACCGTTGGCCTCAGGAACTTCCTTGTGCTCCAGATAGCTCTGCTCACGCACGAGGTCACTCAAGCGCCTGTAGCCGTAGTTGCGCGCATCGAACGATGCGTTGTTCTTGCTGATGAATTGCCCAACGGCGGCCAACGTCGCCCATCCCCCATCTCGGGACGTCTCTTGAATCGCGTGCGTCAATAGCGACTTGAGGTCCGGCAAATCGGCGACCTGCAGCGGCGTCCCGGCGCCACCATCGGTCTCGCTCTTGAGCACTTCGAAGAAAATGAAGCGATTGCACGCCGCAATAAACGGTTCAGGTGTCTTGCGTTCGCCCAAGCCGTAGACGACCTTCCCGGCCTCGCGCAGCCGTGTCGCCAGACGTGTGAAGTCACTGTCACTGGAAACGATGCAGAAGCCATCGACGTTGCCGGCATAGAGCAGATCCATGGCATCGATGATGAACGCGGCATCGGTGGAATTCTTGCCCTTGGTATAGGCAAACTGTTGAATCGGCTGGATGGCGTAGCGGTGCAATTGATCCTTCCAGCCCACCAGGTTCGACGTGGTCCAATCGCCGTAGGCGCGTTTGACTGTCGCCGTGCCGTGTTTGGCTACCTCTTCGAGCAACTCCTTCACGACCTTGGCCGATGCGTTGTCGGCATCGATGAGTACAGCCAACCGGGTGCTTTCCTTATTCGACACAGCTTCTCCTCTCGGTGTTTGCTAAGCGCGATCGACGATCACGAAACCCATGTCCGCCAGCGCTCTCAAAGAATACTGACCGGCGGGCGATCCCTCGCCAATATGGATTTCGTCAATCACCAAATCCAACACGTCGCGCACCTTCGTGACATAGGAGACATCGGTATAAGGCTCCATGCTCATCGTATTGATCCCGAATACCGCCCCCGTCGAATCAAAAACCGGCCCGCCGCTGGAACCACCATGTAGGTGCATCGATGTCTGAAAGCATGGCCAGGTCAGCACGGACGCATCCCGTCTTTCCGGGAAGTGCGCTTCGATCTGGCCCTCATAGAAGTGAGGATTGAAGTGGAGTTCGGTCAGCGTGTCGCGATGCACCGCCACGGTATCCGGATAGGCATGCGTAAAAATGGGCTCACCGACCTCGGGGTCCCGCGTACTTAGGCATAGCACCCGGTTGTCGAGCTTTCCTCGTGTCGGACTGGTCATCTCTGCACTGACGCCGATGCCGATATCTGCGTGATTCGAGAAAATGACCTTGCGGACCGGCCTCTCCACGAAGCCCGCATCTGGTGTGAACTGAATGATGCCCAGCCCGAACGGACCGCGGGGATCATCCTCGAACGCTGTCTGCAAGACATGCCGAGCGGTAACAAAAATCCCGTTCGGTGCCACAAAGAATCCTGTACCGACCAGCTCCACGGTGGTTTTGTCGGCGTGCTGACGCACCACCGCGCAAATGGCATGCGTCGGGTCTTGTGACGTTCCATCACGCGAACGGACAGTGAACCTGCTGTCTGGCGCAATTCCCGCTTGCGCTTCCGGGCGAATCCTGCGCGCCCCGTCGCGCCGCTTGGCCGCCGCGACGCGTTCCTCGCGCGCACCCCGTCGTTTTGCTTCCCCCATCGAAACCTCCTGTTCTTCTTGTGCCGCAAGCCAACCGGCGACGTCAATCGAGCAAACGCATCTGCCCCAAGCGCTCCAACCGCTCGCGATCGGTTTGATCACTGTGGCTCGGTGATACCGGATGGCCGGCGCCGCAGACCGTGCAAATCCACGTTTCGATGTGAGAAGCTGCGCCGAATGGCGTCAGGCCGCTTGCATCTAGGGTGTGGTCGCGCAATACCCCGCAAGGGTTGCAGGCGAGCCATCGTGTGCGAGGTTTCATGTGTCCTCTTCTTGCTCAATCAAATCCCGCAAGTGCGCTTGTCCAGGCCCTCGATTTCAAGTCGACCGCCGAGTTGAGGTGGATGCTTTGCGAATCTCAATATGGAGGGCGACCATTGCGATTCACTACAAAGCCGGCACACGTCGATGGCAGTGCGATATCGCCACGCTGCAGTCGCTGTTGATGCAACGGGAGCGCGGCGGCACTCGTCCAATTGCGCTCAGCCGCTAGGCGGCCCATGGATAGCCATGGATGATCTAACGGCCTGCGCTGGCGTCAGGTTGTCTGCCGTTGGCCTACCTCGGCCGCAGTGGCAGGGGTGCGCGAGGCTCCTGCACGAACCACTCCGAGTCGGACATTCTGAAATACCCCTGCGGGAGTGGCTCTGCAAGTGAGCAGTTCAGGCTAATGCTTGCTGAGATCGTGGTATGCGATTTATCAGTCGTCGTTTCCTTCGCCCAAGATCTCATCGGCGGACTTGTGCGCGGCATCGATCAATTCGTCCGGGGCGTCTTCAATGCTGAACACGCCGTGTTTGCGCAGGAATTCCGACAAGAGCATGTCGCGTTTGGTTAGGGTTGCATCCTCTTTCATTTGAATCTCCATGATGGGTGGCTTGCGGAAGGCATCGCCTTTGTGGGCCCTGGTAAGCGACATTTCCACGATTCGGTCAACCACACGTTCCGGCGTGGTCCATTTCATGACCAGCCGGCCAGGGTCCATACCGTACTCCGCGACGATATCTCTCAACTGGTCCAGGTTCAATTTCTCCAGCGCGCCCCGTAAGGCTGATTCACCATCGCGAACGACCTGCACGGGATCAAGTACGGCGGGAGGGCGCCGGTTCTTGCCGCGCTTGGCGTCGCCTGAATCCGGTGGTTCGGCCGCGACGCTCTTCGGCGGTTTGCGAGCGGGCGAGGTCGTGCCCAACGCGTCAGTAAGCGCCGCCTCAAACTCAGGATTGCGCTCCGCCTCTTCGATCACCACGCGCATCAGGCGACTGAGGGTAGTTCGCAAGCTCACAGATCGCCCTCCAGTACGTCCCAGATTTCGTTGGCCAGCTCAATGTAGGTCGAAGTGAGCCCGTTCGGATCAGCACCATATTTCTGGCGCAACGTCCGTTTGGCAGGGAAGAATTCTGCGGCGGCGGAGGCAGTGTTTGTCTGCTTGATCTTGGTCCCGAACACTTCAGGGAGCTTCGTGTCCGTCTCCAGCTGCCGCAACACTGTATTGTGGACCGTCGAATTGACCTGGTATTTGGTGACGACAATGCCCAGCGGATCGATTTCCTCGCCGATAGCGTCTGCGAATTCGCCGACACGCGTCACGATCTGCGGAATGCCGTAGGTCGAGAGATGGTCGGGGATCGTTGGAATGATGTACGCATCGGACAGGCGCAAGCCGTTGAGCGTGACGATCCCAAGGTTGGGTGGGCAATCGACAATCACGATGTCGTAGTCGTCCAACTTGGACTTGACCGCTCGCCACAGCAGCTCAACCGGGTTGACCGCGTAGAACTTGCCCGAGGGCGCTGACGCGAGCTGGTCTTGCACATCGATTAGGTCGAGGCTTGACGGCAGCAGGTCGATGCTCCGCGCTTCCTGTACGTCGGAGACGCGTTTTTGGAGCGTGGCGTCGAGGTTGAACTTCTTTGCGTCGGGATTCATGGCATCCTTGAACAACTGGGCGAGGGTGTGCCCTTGTTGGTTCAAGTCAAGCCACTTGTCTTCGCCGAGCAGCATGATCGTTGCATTGGTCTGCGGATCAAGGTCAACCACCAAGACCTTCTTCCGCATCTCGGCGGAGAAAACCTCCGCAAGAGCCACCGAAGTGGTTGTCTTTGCCACACCGCCCTTCAGATTGATTGTCGAAATCACATGTGCCATCGGAGTATTCCTTTTGTTCCTTTTTAACCAAGCCCGAATCTGCGACCGCCTGAAGATCGGCCCGGAAGCCAACTCCGTCACCGGGCTAGGGAAGTCCGCGGCGCGCACGCGCCAATTGGCGACGGCTTGACGGGATACCCCGGCCATTTCAGCAATCTCACCGATTCCGACGAGTTCGTCGTTTTGTTGCGCCATACATTCCAAGGGTGTGAATATCGTTCACAGGTGCAGTGTACAACGTACACAGCGCGAGTCAAGGGGAATCAACCGGCAGATTCGTCGCGTCTTGATGCTCTTGCGAGAGAACGTGGGGAACCCGGCCAACGTGTATGCCGTTCCGAGTCGGGCGTGCGGCGAGTTGACCTGATCCGATGCGCGTCGTTTGATTGAGGATGACAAGATGGGCCGATATGTATTTGACGCTTACTACGACGGCACGCCCACGGTGGCCAACCCGTTTCGACCAACCCTGAGCGATGACGAAACTCGCGTGCTCCTGATGGAGTTGCCTGACCGCTTGCAGGTGCACTGCGGTGAGAACGCACGCGTCGAGGCCGCAGAAATCGAAATGCGTGAGGTGCGCGGCGTTGAGCGATGGACAAGGCGCGTTGCGATTGAAACAAGTACAGAAGAGCGGGCCGCGAAGGACCAGATCGAACGCGCGTTCAATGACCTGCAGCTTTTCGGCGATCCGCTCAATGAATGACAACCATAGCGCTTGACAAGTTGTTGCTCTACCGTGGCGTGGATCAAGAAATGCACGCGCAGGGCGTGGGCTTGCGCCCCCGCAATTCGAAACGAGCATTCCGACGAGATGTTCATTGCGATGGCACGTGGAAGTACAACGGCTCAGTGACATATGGAGACCAGACCAGCCAGACGGTCCATGCTCACCAGCTCGATAGTGAAGCGTTCGATGGCCCTGGCTTGTCGTTCTCGCTCGATGAGAGTGTCGCGCGCCACTTCGCCACACAAGGAGGCATGAGCCCAGGTGTGGTGTACGTTGTTAGTGTTCAGCACCTGAAGACACTCGGATGCTCGCTTTTCGAGCCGCGCGAGCATACGGCGGCGCTGCAGAATCCCGCCGAAGCGGAAGTGGTAGTTGTGCCGCCAACGGATGTGACCCTTACTCTTGAACACATGGCGCGCATCATCGAAGTGGATTAGCTGCGCGCAATGCGAGCTGTCGCGGTAGCAGCGCGCCGAGTGGAATGTCGATGCAGGGGCGGGTGGGCAATCGTGGTGGAACGTCAGTCGGCATAGACCATGGTGATGTTGTCCACTCGTGTCGCAAAGAGGTTGTCCAGCAGCAGCGGTTCGAACAGAAAATCTCCCGGATCGCTTGCTTTCCAAACCAGGATTCCATCCTGGCCGCCGTCATCGCGCCCTTGCTGGCGCAGACTGGCCAGGATGGTCAGATCCAATACCGTCATGTCCCCCAGCGTCAGCCACACGTGTACGGGTAGATCCTCCCCGTCGCGCGGGCCTGTGCGGATCAGGTCACCGATGCTGTCACGGCTCGCTTGGTAAATGTTTTCGCCACGATAGTAGACATTGCCGACGGTGATGGCCAGCTCGAACAGCGGGCCGAATTCGGGCAGCCGACGGAAGGTTTCTCGAAACGCGTGGCTGACACTGTGGCAGGCGTTCGCAATCTTGAAAGGGGAGTGCTCGAGAAACGTCGTGCTGAGCGGCAGCAGAACCTGATGAAGCAAGTGCTGATATGTTTGGGCGTTTGCCGGCGACTGGAAACGCAACAGCGCCTGTTTCAGCGCGGCAAAGTCAGGCCGCACATCTGGCTCGAAGGCTTGTAGATAACGCATCGCCTCAATGAACTGATCGAAGTAGGGCGGCCGTGCTGCCATGGCACTTGCCACTCGCTGCGCATGGTTCCCGCGATTCTTTGCTTCCCCCACTGCGTGCCACTCCCCTAAAAATTCCAACGACAGTCGGCGGTTCGGCGCGTGCTTCATGCGCGCCAGCGCCAGGATGGGCCGACAGAGTTCGCAAGCATACCGTGCGGGCTCGATCGACCGCACGGTCGCGAGCCGTTGACAATGGTCGACGGGCCAGCGCGAGCAGGGCTGGCCTCATGTAACATTGGTGATTCATTTGCTCAAGTCGAGACGACCGTGGAAGACGCGCTGTACGGTGAGGATGCGCAGGCGCTGCGCAAAAAGGCCCGGCTGACCCAGGCGGAGCTTGCCGCCCGGTGGGGACTCACGCGCGTGCAGATCGGCCGCTACGAAAAAACAGGCCAGCTGGTGCCGCCAAAAGAAGCAGACGCCTACCGAGGACTCGCCCTGCTTGCGAAATCAAATGAAACATAGATGTTGCATTTGAATCCTGTGCGATATACGATGATCCGCATGTTCCACCATGATCGGATCGTCAGCCATGCACAAGTTCTGTCACGTTGAGGACTGCACCGTCGAGCGCGAAAACGCCCGGGCCGAGTTGCGGAACGAGGAAGGCAAGCTGTTGTTGAGCGTTCCCGACACCTGGACGGATGCGCAGATCAAGATCGCGCTGGAGTTCGCCAATCGCACCTATGCGAAGGGCATCGAATTCGGCAAGCAGCTCAAGGCTGTCGAAATCAAAGCGTGTCTGGGCCTCTGAGAACGACGGGAGACAGGCATGTTCAAGCTGGTTGCCAAGGTCGCCGTCAACGGCGAGATGCTGAAGGTGATGGAAGCCCCGGTGTTCGAGGTGAGGGGGCGGCAGATGCTGGCGCAGGCCTATGCAGATGAGCGCGCGCTGCCGGCCACGAGAGACGAGGGCGACGACGGTGAAGTCTGGATCGGCATGTACGCTGCCGACGGTGAGTGCGTGGCCACGTCTGCGGTCGGGTTCCACCGGGCAGATGCTGCGGACGCGCTGCAGCTGTACTTCGGTGCCGCCGCGGACACGGTGGCACAGTGCTTGTCCCGGAGCAACATCGCGGCGCACTACCGAGAGCACCGCGCGGCGCGCAAGAGCCCCCGCTGAGCGACCGCAACGGCGTCGTCGCACGCTGATCGCGCAGGCCGGGTTGCGCTGTGATTCGAATGCGCCTGCGGCCAGACCCGCGTGTCTGGTGCGGCCACCATGACGGCGACCACCTAAAAAATCCCCCTACTACTTCCGCTCAGCCCCCAAGTTGCAAGCCGATTTTTTTCGCCTACGCTAGCGTGTCGCCGTTGGCGACAGCACCAAGGGCCCACCCGGCAAGTCAGTTGAGACGTTGAACGCGTCCCGAGCCGGCCGCCGGTGTGTATCACCATCACATACGAGGTTTCGATGCGTTTGTTGCTTGCTTTGATTCTGCCGTGGCTGCAGTTCTTCACGATCGGCCGCCCGTTCGCCGCCATCATTTGCCTTCTGCTGCAGCTCACGTTGATTGGCTGGATTCCCGCTGCGATCTGGTCGGTGTATGCACTAAGCCAATACAAAACCGACCAGAAGATCGAGCGCGCGCTGGCCGCCCGTCGGTGACCTCAACCACAGACATTAGTGCATCGATGCCTGCCACTAGCGTTTTGAAGGCCGCGATCCCGTTGGGAGTGGCGATCGTCAGTCTCCTGACCGTCGCCGAACGTTTATACCTGGTCAACGGCACGCAGTATCCCCAGTTCCCGGCAGGAGACGTGGGGGCGGTGCGTTTCGAAGATCTGGATGGGTTGCGCGCTGCGTCGTGCCACGGCGAGCCGGTGGAGGTATATCCGAAGGCCGGGTATTGGGTGCTGCGTTGCGGGGTGGTCTACTTCGAAGGCCACACCTTCATCAGCCACACCAATCCGTTCGATGTTGTCAACCGCGCAGGAGGGCTGCTTTGAAATCGCATCCGACATTGCGTGCAGGGCCGGTGCTGTTGGCTGTCGCTGTCATCGCTGGGTTGACCGGTTGGGCGGTGTACCAACAGCACAAAGACGAGCGTGCCGTGCAACGCTTCCATGCGCTTGAACGGCGGCTCGCGGCTCAAGCGAAGCCGATTCACGCGATCCCTGGGTCGGGTCCACAGTTGTACACGTGCACCACGAAGACCGGTTGGCCCTATACCGCGCCAACGAGGGCCGATCTGGTGGGCTTATGCGGCGATGGCGGCTGACTAGATCAGCCTCCTTCTGCGCTGTTGCAGAATTGCCCTTGGGCGGGGGTGCGCCCTCAACATAGAATAGAGTTTCGGAGTCCCTCAGCGCTAAACATGTGAACGTGAACCCGCGTCACGCACGCGAGTGCGCCGGCGCCAGCGTACTGGCGCCGGGGAACTTCGACGCAGTGCCTCGGCCCTGAGTAGCGTCTCAACCACGCCAATGGCGCGCTACTCAGGGCTTGTCTTTTTGGCCGCCAGCTCCGGCACGTTGCTGGGTAGGCCACTCAGGGTCTTTTCATACCGTCTCCATCCATTACACACGCCAAAGAGTACGGTCGCGTTCGGCAATTCACGCTTAGTATAAATAAAGATGGGATAACCGCAATCCTGCTTGTATGGGAAATCGCGTGCATGAGGTTAGATTATCTAACCGTTGCAAAAGGCCGCGATTCGAGGTAAGCCGAATAGCCATGCGGGTTTAAAGGAAGATTGATCGCATCCGGCCGACCTTGGGCACAAATTTCACCGGCGTTGGCTCGGGCTTCCACCGCCCGGATTCGTTGCGCCTGCAACACAAAGTGGCGGAATCCTCCGCAAATCGTGATGCGATGCCGCTTTGCGGGGCGGCCATCGAAGATGGCACGTACGAACAAAAAAATATTTCTTTTTTTATCAAGAAGAAACTGCATCTCAAATTTATGAGGCGATTTGGCGGTGATATTTTGGTTTCGTATTTTTTTGTGCAGTTTTCGCAGTTGAAAAAAATGCTTTATTTTTGACGTGCGAAAAGACAGAGGCAAAAAATACGCTTCAAAAACAGAGGCGCGTATTTCCGCGCATAAATGAAGTGGTCGCTCATACTTGAGCGTATCAATCATCTTTCTGCGACACCCCGGCGCGGGGGGAAGGGTAGTTTGCTCTCCTGTGCACGTTCGACCACGGAGTTGCCGGCGGAATGGAGCAGGCCAGCTTTTATAGGCTGGAGGGAGGGTCTCTGAAGGCCTCTGGACCGATAGCGCCGGCACCGGTCACGGAGGTTGGTTGGTGCGTTGACACTGTATATATATCCAGTAGTATACGACCATGCTTCGCCTGCTTACAGGTGATGCACAGGTTGCGCGGCAGGTCGGCAGCGCACCTAAAGGGGGCCGCGATGGAAAACTGGACGCAGGTTTCGGACTACGGTTGGGAACACCCGAGCGGGTGGGCCATTGCCCTGCTGTACGTGCTGGGCCAGCCGGGTTACATGCTGTCGCGGGACACCACGATCCACGGGCCGTTTGAGTTGCTTTGGGATGCAAAGGCCCGACACGCGATTCTCGCCCCAGCTTTCTCCGCCATCGACATCGAGGCGCCGGAATTGGTCGAAGCCGAACTGTGCGATTGAAGCGAGGGGGCGTTCGGGCTGCGGTCCCAATGTCTTCCGATGCAGCCGAGAGGGTGCGCGGCAGCGCCGGACGGTTGTTGCCCGACGTTTCTTGCGCGCGCTAAATTTTCCGTTTCGCCGGTGTGGGGCTGGTGCGTGGTTGTTGTGTAGCGGTGCCTGCCATGAAGAATCCGGAACGGAAAAATTACCCTGCGCTCACCCATGCGGAAATCCGAGCGCTCTATGACGCCAATCCAGGGTGGCCCATGCGGCGGTTGGTGTGGGAAATCTATTGCCTGCATATCGTCATCAAAACTGCTGGCTCCGTGGTGCGTGCACATCGCATGCAGGACCAATTGATTCCCGGCGGGTTCGAGTACGTGTTGGGTGAACTGGCCGAGGTGCTGCGCGACGAGCGGTACCTGCACGAGAACTTGCCGTCGCTGCACCACATCACGGAGAAGCGGCGACATCGCACCAGCACGAAGAAGCGTAATAAGAAAAACTACCGGTAATGACCTATCATGGCGCCGACCGCATGAGTGCGAGGTGCGCATGTGTAACAACTACGAGCCGTCGGAGTTGGACCGGATCAATGAACTGTTCCGCACAGCAGCTGAGCATTTCGGCTACCGCGCAGAGACATATCCGGACTATGAGGCGCCGATCGTGCGCAGCACTGTGCACGGCGCGCACGAATGCGTGTTGGCCAACTTCGGGTTCGTCCCGAAACGACGGCAACCACCGGGCGTGAGTTACGACACCACCAATGCACGATCGGAGACGGTGGGGGAGAAGCCGACCTGGGCCAAGTACTGGAAGGCCGGCCAGGTGTGCCTCGTGCCAGCGCGCGGGCTGTTCGAGCCGAACTATGAGGCCGATCCGAAGAAGAGCACGCGCTTCCGGATCTGGCTGAAGGACGAGCCGGATTTCGCGATCGCGGAGTTGTGGCGCGAGTGGGATGCCCGGCCGGACGGGGCGCCGCCGTGCGTCAGCTTCACGATGCTGACAGTCAACGCGGATGCGCATCCGGTGATGCGGCGCATGCACGCGCCGAACAAGGAGAAGCGCAGCGTGGTGATCGTCCCCCGCGCACAGTGGGATGACTGGCTGGCCTGCCGTGATCCCGAACTCGCCCGCACTTTCCTGACGCTCTACCCCGCCGACCAGATAGACGCCGCGCCTGCGCCGCGACCGCCGCGGGCAGCCAAGCCGGCATTGAGCGCCGTGCCGGGCTAGCGCTTGTACACCGTCGTTACCTCACGGTGGTGGGGGGTGTGGAAGCCCTTCGGTGTCAGGTCGATCATCAGGTCGCTGAAGATCTCGATCACCTTCTCGTCGACCTGCACGTGCACGATCGGTGGGCTGCAAGCGTGTCCGCCGTGCGGTTGTTCTGCGCGAATGCGACACCACGCCAATCGTCGTCGGAAGTGCTCATCGTGGTCTCCCGATATTTGCCGCGCTTGTGGGTACGACCGTGTGGCTGCCGATATGAGGCAGTGGGGCATCTGCACGGCGGTTTTTTGTTGCACCGTTTCGCCCCATCTTACGCTTGCGTGCGCGAGTTCTGCAGTCGCTGGAGAGGCGGTTGGGATCGAATGTCGACAGGCATGCCGTAGTGGTCCACTAGGCTGTGGACAGCCGCTGGCGCGGCCCGTATGGATAGCCTGATGGACAACCCGATGGACAGGCTGTGCCTGCCCACAGGTTGCCCACGAGGCTACCCACACTTGCCCACAGCAGCACCAGTGCGCGAGCCCACGTCACGAGCAACGTTTGATATTTTGAACCCCATTTCGAACCCCACCTGCGAGTGCTCGCGCCAAGAACAACTAGATGGGTCATCCAATGAGTCAGACTGCGCCAGTCACGCTAGTGCTGCTTCCCGGCATGGATGGGACCGGCCGATTGTTTCAGCCGCTGCTCGCCGAAATTGGGCAGGGCATCGTATCAAAGGTCATCACGTATCCGGGATCGGAGCCCCTTTCCTACGAAGCGTTGCTTCCTCGGATTCAGGCCGCCCTACAGGCTATCGACGGACCCTATGTCGTGCTCGGTGAGTCATTCTTCGGGCCGCTGGCCATCGAGATCGCAGCGAGCTGTCCGCCCGGCATGCGGGGCTTGATCCTGTGCTGTACCTTCGCACGTAACCCGCACCCACGGCTGCGCACACTCCGGTCCGCGCTGAGCCTACTCCCGTTCAACGTCGCCATCACCAATGTTGGCAGCCGGTTGCTGTTTGGCCGATTCTTTACCCAGACTTTGCATCGCATGTTCCAGCAAGCCGTGGCCACAGTGACGCCGGCAGTCTTTCGCGTGCGGCTACGTTCCGTGCTTGAAGTGGATGTCACCGAGAAGCTTGCAGCGGTGCAGGTGCCGCTCCTCTATCTCCAAGGTGCGCAAGACAACGTCGTGCCGCGTTCCGCAGCTGCGCTCATTCAGCAGATTCGACCGGACACGCAACTTGTCGAGGTGCACGCACCGCATTGTCTGCTGCAGGCCGTTCCGCGGGAGGCGGCCCGCGTGATTGCGGACTTTGTCGCATCGACAGTTGATCGTTTCGCAACTTCGCCACTCAGTTCGGCCGACTCGTGATCGTTAAGCACCAAGCATGGGTGGCGGCGCAATCCTGCAAAACGACCACGCTTGGGTGGGGTAGCACGGATTTTTGCGCCAGTTAGAATCACCGACCATTTTCAATCTCCTGGACCGCGCATGGCCGCTCTAAACCTCCTTCAGCGTTTTGCAGTTGTAGTGGTACTCACTTCGGCAACCCTGTTCACCTCAGGATGCACCGCTGTCATTGGGGCATCACTGCGGTATGCGACGGCTACGTCCCCGTCGACGGAAACCTATGTCGTGGAAGGCGAACCGAGTCTTGTCCTGGCGCGAGTCAATGGATTGATGAGAAGTGGGGATACGGTTACCGCATCCAGCTCGACAACGCTGGTTGCAGACATCAACGAGCAGACCTATCGCTACACGGTCTCTGTTACGCCGTCCCCATCGGAACCTGGAAAGTCGCTGTTGCAACTGAAGGTCGAAATGACTGGCGATTGGGAGCAGCGTGGTTGGTATTCATGCAAGGACGAATCGCATGCCTTCATGAAGCGCTATACCGAGAAGACCGGTTCCGCCGCGGTGCTTGCATCGGCGAAATAGCGTGGCCCGTGGCAGTCAACATTTGCGGACAAGATTTGAGCCTCTTGCACTGCCGGAGGTGCAACAAGAAGCCCGCCCGGTGCGGGTCTTTTATTGACCGTGAATGGCTGCAGTGAGCCGAGCGGCCAATCTTGGCAGGCGTACCTGAGTCATCTGGCGGGCGCAGAACGCCCAGCTTCATCTGTCGTTGCAAAGGCGCAGACCTATTCAAGGCTGCGCCTTTTTCGTTGTGGCCCTCACGCATTGAGGAGCGCGGGCGCGGCGGGTGCTCATGAGATCCAAGTGCGGGCCGACGGCCCGTGAATGACGGGCGTCCCGCAGCGCCTGCGCCCCGGCCAGTCCCGCGCCAGCGCTGCGCACTGTCACGCGCCTGGCTAATCCGGTCGCATGCGCCGCGGACCGCAGACGGCGCCCGGCGCAGCCATCACGCCAGCGCCAGGGCGCTGTCATGCCGGCTGCCTGGTGCCGGCACCGCCAACGGCACAGCGACCCGGCTGGCCACCACGTCGCGCATCCGCACACAACCCCCGTCACGTGGTGAGGGGGCCTTGTGTGGGGATGCTTGATGCGACGCGGCGACCAGCCGTGTTGCTCGCTGCTCGAACCCCACCCCATCCCAACCCTTGCCCGTGAGGGCAAGGGCTATCCCCACCCCCCGCCCGCCCCAGGGCGGGAGCGAGGGAAACCGAGCGAGAGGATCGCTCGTAAGTGCCTCTCCGAAAGAAAAAGCCCCGAGGCGGATCACTCCCCGGGGCTTCCCGACCACTTTCTTCACGGAGGCTCGTGAACTATGGCTAAGCGCCAGTCTACCCACTTGGACCCCCACCAGCAGGCGCTGGTGAGGTTAATTGAGCAATGCGCGCGCCGGCGTCGCCGGCATGAAGTGTTCCGCGACTTCTGCGAACTCGCGGCGCTGTCCCTCAGCAACCGCGTTGACTTGCTGCAGTACGACGCCCGCGAGACGCGCTACTTGGAAATTGTGAAGCGCTACGAGCGCGAGGAAGTGGAATGCTTCCCGCGCATGCTGGGCTGTCTGGTCGAATCTCTGGAGGGCGGACACAAGGATGCGTTGGGCCAGATCTTCGAGGCACTGCAATTGGCCGACCACTGGAAGGGCCAGTTTTTCACGCCGTTCGAGGTGTCGCGGTTGATGGCCAAGATTCTGATGTCCGGCGCGGCGGCCGAGATCGAGCGCCAGGGCTTCCTCTCATTGATGGAGCCGGCCGCCGGCGCAGGCGGCATGGTGATCGCGGCAGCGTCCGCGCTGCTTGATGACGGCATCAACTATCAGCAGACCATGCATGCCACGCTGATCGATATCGACGCGACTGCGTGCCACATGGCCTACGTGCAGCTGTCGCTGCTGCATGTCCCGGCCATCGTGATCCACGGCAATGCGCTGGCGCCAGACACGGTCTGGGGGCATTGGGTGACGCCTGCCCACGTGATGGGCCTGTGGGACATGCGTTTGCACCGCCGTGATCGTGAAGAGGCCGTGCTGGAAGCCGTCACGGCCGACGTCGACGGGTCCGGCCGCGCCGCGCCCGAACCAGTGGCTCAGCAGCGCGCCGCTGTGGTAAGCCGGCGCATCGAGCAGGGCGAGCAGCTCGATTTGTTTTTGACCTAAGCGCTAAAGCCACCCGCCGGCCGGCCCCCGATTGAGGGCGCTGCGCTGGCAATTCAGTCAGCCTCGCCGAGCCCTTGGTTTGCAAATGGCCTCTAAATATTTCAATTTGATGTCATTTAGATGACAACTGCGACGATTCGCGAATTTCCTTCTGGTCTTCCCGAAGATCACTCTTTGGAGGGATGTGTGACGAAAGTGTGAAGGCTATGCTCGGCTAAAACACAACAAGCGGGCTACCCATTGAGTGGCACGCTTCAGTCGGGTAAGCCATGAAAATCGCCATCCTCACCAGCAATCCAGCCAGTTTTGCGTACGTGGAGGCCTGCCTGTCAGGGCAGGACGCGACATGCGTACGTTTTGACGACGCCTTGGCGCTGTTGCGCGCCCGGCGCACCGAAGTCTTCGAATTCCTGATGATCGACGCGCAGCTGTTCAGCACGGTAGGCCAACTGGTGCTGTCTTGGTGCGAGTGCAACGCCGACATGTGCTGGCCAACATTGGTGTTCGGCAACTTTGTCGAGCGCTCGCAAATGCGGGCCGCTTTTGACAGCGCTGTCACCGATTTGATCACCGCTCCGTTCACCGCCGAGGAGTTGTGTGCTCGTGTGCACCGCATCCTGCGCGGCGCTCACCAAAAGGCGCGAGCCGTCGACTCCGGAGTCTGTATCACAGTGGGGCCATATCGCTTGTGCCGGCTCACTCGCACTGTGACGTTGCACGGCAACCCCATTCGCTTAACTGCACGCGAATTTGCCACGGCCTGGCTGTTGTTCTCGTCGGCAGGGGGGTTCCTGTCACGTCAGCAGATTGCTTCGGCGGTATGGGGAACGGAGGCCAGCATTGTTGAGCGGTCGATCGAACAGCACATTTACAAGCTGCGCAAGAAGCTGGGCTTAGGCGAAGAGGCCGGTGTCGAGCTCAAGACGGTCTATTCGCGCGGGTATCAACTGGCCGTCAAGCAGGTAAGCCAGCCGTCGCAGGGCGTCGAACCGGGCCTTATGTTGGCGGCTTGAAGTCGAGCGCCTGCGCGCCGGCCGCCTGGTATTCATGGTCGACGCGTACGCGAGTCAGATGTTCTTGCTGTCTGGCACAGGCTCCATGTTGAAATGCACGGCGGCGTAGTTCGCATTGCAACTCCACACTTTTGTGCCGTTGCGATAGAAGGTGCACCATCGGCCATCGCTCACGCACATCGCCTCCGGAAACACGCTGCTGTGTCCATTCGCGCCAGCACTGAGTAGATCCGTTTCCCGGCATCTTGCTCGATAGGTGCCGGCGGTAAGTGGAGGCGGGAGAATGGGCTTCCGCCTCACCATGATCTGCTCTCCTCGTACATCTGCTTCTCAAGAACCTGTGTTGACCGAGCGCTGACGATATCACGCATATCGGTGTGGGCGTTCGCCCGCCCCTGTCAGGAGAAAGGTAGGGAGCCGATGGCCATCCGCTTCCCAGTCAGAGTTTGAGAAGCACACGCCATCTCATCACAGGTGTGAAAGGTCGCTGCCGAAAAAAAAGCCCAAGCAGAAGCTCGGGCGCAGCAAGTTCCACCGGGCGGTGGAGGAAAGTGTGGACATTATTAGCTGATTCTGCGGTGTCTCACTTTCAATTTTCCTCACGGTATCCCCCGTCGTTGTTCCCGCCCGGTGCGGCCTGGCTGACCGGGTCGACCGTTCTGCGCTTGTTCCGATTCCAGTGCGGGCCCGAGGCCCGCAAAAGGCGCTCGCCGCGCGGCGTTGGCCAGCGGTGACGGCGTGCCTTGCGCGCCATTCTCCCGAGCCCCTCGCCCTTATCCGGGACCGTAGTCACCGCCAACCAGGCGGCCAAGGGTTCGCAAGCCGCGCGATGCGCGCCCTTGTCCGCCTGGCCGGCGCCGCCTCCTTGGGTCCCAGGGCGACGAACTCAGGAGAACGGCGGCAAGGCTGACAGGCCGCCGCACCGCCTGACCAACCTGCCCACGAGGGGGCTCCGAATCTAGGAGCCCGGTAGCACGACAACCCCTTCTGGAAACCCATCATGCAAGAGCAACTCATTGCCGTACCCCTGTCCCGACTGGTCGAATCGGAAGCCAACGTCCGCAAAGGCGCGCTCGATGCGAACAAGGTCGCCAGCCTTGCCGCCACCATTGCCGCGCATGGCTTGCTGTATCCGCTGCTCGTGACCGAGGTGAAGCCAAAGGGCCGAAGCAAGAAGACGGTATACGCCGTGGTCGCTGGGCGTCGCCGCTTCGCCGCGCTGCGCCTGCTGCGCGACGAAGGCAAGATCGATGCGGACTACGCCGTTCTGGTGCGCATCGTGGCGAACGAGAACACCGTTGAACTATCGACGGTCGAGAACACGCACCAGCCCATGCATCCCGCCGACGAATACGAAGCCTTCCGCCGCATGGTGGACGAGGGTGCCGGTGTGGAAACCGTCGCCGTGCACTTTGGCGTGTCGGTCGCCGTGGTGCAGCGCCGTCTGAAACTCGCCAACGTTGCGCCCGCACTGGTCACGCTCTACCGCGAGGGTGCCATGTCGTTGGATCAGTTGATGGCGCTCACCGTCAGCGACGACCATGCGGCACAAGAGCAAGTCTGGCACGGCACGCCGGCCTATCAGCGCGCGCCGGCTGCGCTGCGCCGTGCCCTGCTGGGCGAAGCGTCCATCGCTTCCGACTCGCCGTTGGCGGAATTCGTTGGCCGTGATGCCTATCTCGCCGCAGGCGGGAGTGAGCAGGTTGACCTGTTTGCCGAACACGGTGCGCACTGGACGGATGGCGCTTTGGTTCAACAGTTGGCGGAAGAACGTCTAGCGCAACAGGCCGAGGCGATCCGCGCGGACGAGGGCTGGGCCTGGGCTGTCGCGCTGGTGCAGCCGGACTATGCCACGCTGAATGCGTTCGGTCGTGCGCCGATGACGTTGCGCGAGCCGACCGAAGCCGAGAGCGCTGCCATGGATGCGCTGGAAGCGCGTCAGCAGGGCATCGAGACGCAGATGGAGGCGCTGGAACTGTCGGAGGAAGAGGGCTCAGGCGAGGCTTATCAGCGTCTGTCACAAGAGCTTGACGGCCTCTATACCGAAGGTAGGGCGCAGGAAGCTGCGTTGGAGACGGTCGCGGACAAGACCAATGTCGGCGTCATCGTTGCGCTGCGCACTCACGGTGTGGAAGTCATTCGAGGCGCGATCCGCCCGGAGGACCGCAACGCTGCAGCCAAGGCGGCGCGCGCGCAGGCACGCGGTGCATCGGCGGCTGCGAATGATGACAACAGACTGCCTGCCATGCCCGAAAAATTGGTACGCGCGCTGACCGCGCAGCGCACCGCTGCCTTGCAGGCTGTGCTGACGGAACACCATACCGTGGCGCTGGCAGCGTTGGCGCACACGATGGTGACGGATCTGGCGCGCGAGGTGTACTACCGGAGCGGAGAGGGCGGCATCAAGGTGTCGGCCAAGAACGTGGCATACGACCTACATGCCGCTGATGCGACGCTCGAAGGCTCGCGCGCATGGCAGCAGGTCAATGCAGCACGGGCAGAGTGGGGCGAGCGTTTGCCGGGTGATCCCGACGCGCTGTGGGAGCACCTGTTGGCGATGCCGCAGGAAGAGTTGATCGCGCTGCTGGCCCTCTGCACGGCACTGACCGTCAATGGCATCCAGTCACGCAGTGGAGAACATTCCACCGATGCGCTGGCACGTGCCGTGAATCTCGATATGGCGGACTGGTGGAGCGCGACGCCCGATGGCTATTTGAGCCGCGTGCGCAAGGCGGATGTGCTGCAAGCAGTCAGCGAAGCCGTTTCACCAGCGGAAGCCGTGCCGCTCGCTGCGATGAAGAAAGGGCCGATGGTGGAGGCCGCAGGGCGCTTGTTGGAAGGCAAGCGCTGGGTGCCGCCGCTGCTGCGCCAGCATGCCGCGTGACAAAAAAATACCCCAGCGATAGAGCCGGGGTGAGATGAGAGTGCGCGCGCGCAGAGCCATCTGCCGCGCGCAGGCAACAGTGTAGTGGCTCGCACGGTTGCCCGCAATTGCTCGCTGCCTTCTTGGCCGGTTGATTTGCCAACTGATCGGCCATGTCCTCTGCGCTGTGTCGTGTCGCGCATCCCACCACTTACGTGAATTCCAGTGCGGGCCATGGCCCGCAATAGGCGCTCGCCGCGCGGCGTCTGCCAGTGGTGTCGCCGGGCACTACCGCCGTTCCCCTGAGTTCCTCGCCCTGTTGTGGACGGTAGTCGACGCTTGCCACGCCGCAAGGGTTCGCTTCGCCGCGTACTCGCCCGTTCGGTGCTCGCCCCAAGGGGCTGCGCTCCGCATGCGGCCTCCGTGCGCGCCCTTGCGGCGTGGCAAGCGTCGCCTCCTTTGTCCACAGGGCGAGGAACTCAGGGGAACGGCGGCAGCGCTGACAGGCCGCAATACCACCTGACAAACCTGCCCTGGAGAGGGCTCCAAATCTAGGGGCCCGGTAGCTAACAAACCATCGAGAGTAAAAGCAATGAGCCAACACTACTTTGAAACAACCTACCTGGATCGTCCCGTGCGCGTCATGATCGGCTGGGATCGTCCGGTGCAGCAGTTTCTGCTGACGGTGGAATATTTGGACGCTGACCGCTACGTGTACACGAACCTGCAGGAGCGCAAGCCGTATGCGTTCGATCTGGAGGACTACCGGAGCAAGTTGCAAACGCTAGGTATCGCCGTTCCCGACTCCATGTTCGCGCAGGCGCTGAAGGACCGCGCAGGCAACATGGGCGAGCGCTACGCCTATCACAAGGCGGACGGCACTTATACCGAGCACTTCATGGGGGCCGCACCCGCAGGCGTCGGACAGCGCCGAGGCTTGCCGTTCAAGCTGGGCGACGTGGCGATGACGACGGGCTGCTATGACTTCATGAAGGAGCGCGGCCTGTTGCCGTCCGTGCCTGCCATGCTGGTTGCGCGCCACGCCATGGGCGACTGGGGCGACATGTGTGAAGAGGATTGCAACAGCAACGCCCGCGCGCTGGAAGAGGGCGGGCGCATTATGTCGAGTTACATGGTCGGCAGCCGCAAAGTCTGGGTCATCACCGAGGCTGACCGCAGCGTGACCACCCTGCTGTTCCCGGACGAGTACTAAGCCAGACGGGGCGCCACCCTTGGCGCCCCTAGGGCGGGCCAAGCCCGCTCACCCTCTCGGCATGACGGCTACGGCTGGATAAGCCGCGAGCGGTGCACCTGCCATGGCGAACGGGCTTGCAGGGAAGGGTGGTCGAGTAAAGGCAACGCTGAAGTAGGAGCGTTGTCAGTCGAACCCGCTACTCGGTCCCGCGAGCCGCGCTGGCCGCGCGACAACCGCCCGGAAGCTTGCCAACGCTCCCATGTCCCCCGATGGGGGTCCCCTGTGCCCTTCGATCCGGGCGCGGACACTCCTGACGCTGACCGCCTTCCCTTCTATCCGCTCGCAGCAGTCGGCCCGGCCCCGCCAGCAGCGGCCTGTTCGCGTGCCAGGCGCTTGCGTTCTTCCTGTTTGCGGATCAACTCATCCAACGGATTCGGCGGCTCTACCTGGAACTGGCGGGCGTACAAGTCGAGGATGGCCCGCTTGTTGAGCATCGGGTTCTCCTTGGCCAGTTCTTCCGTGGTCTTGTAAGACCGCTCCGCTTTCTTCGGCGGTGCTGACGTGTCAGCGGCTTGCCGAACAGGTTCGCTCACGTTCGCAGCCGGAGCGGTCCGAAGGCGCGCCGGTTTTTCCTGCGGTGTCTGCCGCGCAATGAAGGCGGCCAAGGTCGAGAACGCCACGACGACCTGATTCGCGGCGAGGAATTGGCGTACCTGCTCGATGGTGTAACCCGCTGCCCGCAGTGCCTGAATGTCGGCGAGCCACGGATGCATTTTTGAGCGTCGCCGTGCTGGCTGGACCTGATTCTGGAATTCCTGAACGTTCATACGCGCGCTTCAAAGTGACTCTTGGGACACCACTGAGATTCGGCGAGGCACCGTATCGCCGTGATCGCATCATTACCGATCAACTCTTGGATAGCTCTGCATTTATTCAGCATTGATTCCGTTGGATTCTAAAGGATTCCGCATCGCTATTCAGGAGTTTCACCATACTCTGACAAGAGTATTGAATAGTCACTATTCATATAAGAGTTGGAAGGCACGTCGGATATGTTTACGCGATGCTTCGCATCCCGTAAAATATCCCCGTGCCAAAGGGGCTCGCCCCTTTGAAACCCCCGCGGCCAAGGCCGCGTGGAACCCGCCTGCAGACGGCACTCCGCGCCTCCGTTGATGCGTTGCGCGACGCGCCTCTGCCCTGCCTGTCACCCCAACAAGAAGGCCCAGCGATGCCCAAACCGAAGCCCGAAGGCGGTCTCTCCAAGCCGATCAGCTTCCGGCTGTCGGAAGCTGATCGTGAAGCGTATCTGGCCAAGGTAGCGGCTTCTGGCCTCACCTCATCGGAGTTCTTCCGCCAGGCGGTGCTGACCAACCGTACGCAGCTGGTGGCGCGTCTGAAGGCCACGCCGCATCGCGAACGCCTGTTGTTCATCTTCAGCAAAACTAGCCGGGACATCGAGCAGCTTGCGCGCCGGGCCACTGCTGATCATGAGCGCGGCACCCTGTCCGAAGAGTCGTATATGCAAGTGCTCGACCGCCTGCAACTGATCGGGCGGTATCTGAAGGCCACGCTGGCCAACGTGGATTGAGCGCGGCCCATGCTGATCCGTGTTCGCGGCAACAACGATGGCGTCAAGGAATACCTGGAGAAGGGGCAGAAGCACGACCGCGAGTTCGGCCGCGACGAGATGGACGAGCGCGTCATCCTCGCCGGCGACCTCGATCTGACCGATGCGCTGATCCAGACGATTGCCACCGACGCCGAGCGCTACCTGCACATCACACTGGCCTTCAAGGAGGATGAGTTGTCGCGCGAAGTGCTGGCCGACATCACCCGCGACTTTGAGGCCTTCATGTTCGCGGCGTACCGGCCGGACGAGTACAACTTCTATGCCGAAGCCCACGTTCCCCGTCTCAAGAGCTATGCCGACCGGAAGTCGGGCGAGCTGGTCGAGCGCAAGGTGCACATCCACGTCGTCGTGCCCTCGCTGAACCGGCTAACTGGCCGACGTCTGGACCCCTTCGGCAAGGTCGACCAGCAAACGCGCTTCCTGGAGGCCTTCCAGGAACACGTCAACGCCAAGTACGGGCTGGCCAGCCCGCGCGACAACCGGCGCGTGGCCTTCACCGACTCATCGGAGATGATCAGCCGCTACAAGGGCGATGCGTTCGACGGGTCGAACCGCGAGCTGCGGTCGGCGATCCTGGATGCCCTGCTGGCGCGAAATATCACACGTTACGAAGACTTCCGATCGCTGCTTGCCGAGTTCGGCGAGGTGCGCACGCGCAACGCGGGCCGCGGCAACGAATACGAGAACGTGAAGCCTCCTGGAGCGGCCAAGGGCATCAACCTCAAGGAATACGTGTTCTCGCGCGAATTCGTTGAGTTGAGTGCGGCGGACAAGCGGGCGGCGATGGAGGCCCGGGTGCATGCGGAATATGTCACGCCTGGTCAGTCACGTAGCACGCCGGCCGTGTTCCGTGAGGCGCTGGCCGAGTGGCACGCCGTGCGCGCACGTGAGGTCAAGTACCTCAACAGTGGCAGTCCGTTCTACAAGATTTATCGGGAAGCGCCAGCGGACGAGCAGCGCACGCTGCTGGCCGAGCGCGAGTTTCAGTTCTATCAACCCTATGGAGGTTTGGATGGCAAAGCAATCGACCGAGGCGAGCGCAGCGGGCATGGAGAGCAGGACGCCTGGCGTTGGGCCGAACGAGACGGTGGACGCGGATGGGGTGATTCACGCCCGGAGTTCGGACGAGAAGTCGAAGCGCAGCCAAGCCAACGTGACCGGCGAGGCGGGCACGGGCGTGGTGGCGTTGACGTTGATGCAGATCGACCCCGCGCGGCGCCCGAATCCGCAGACCGTGTGCGAGGTCTGCCCTTCGGCAGTATGGATGGCCACCCCACGCGAGCTCAAGAGCTACTGCCGGCTGATCCACTACTGGAGCTGGGAGTCGAGCAAGCCGAACGAGCTGACGCATTGCGACGGGCTGGCGATTTCGCTGGAGCGGGAACAAGCGAACGAAGAAGCGTAAGTCTATCGGCCGAGGATCTAGCTTGGCGATTTGTGGCAGCGCGGATGTATGACGCCTACCAAGCTGGCGACCCTGCAAGCCAAGCGCGCTTGCGTGCGGTTAGCGCTGCGAAGTTCACGCAGTACCAGTTTGCGCCCCCTCCCGGGGTGGCGGCCACACCAGGCCCATTTGGGCACCGGCCTGGGCCGCGCAACCTGGCTGACATCCCTGGCTTTGATGCGATCGGCTCGATGCCGTTTGAGCGCGCGCAGTCGGATGCAAGAATAGATGCAATTAACAGCCAGCCCGTTAGGGCTGACGCTCCCCCCGACCACTCGCAGCCTCCGCCGTCGTGTCCAGCGGCCGTCGGCGCCGGCGACATTGAGGTGCGGTTCAACAGCCGCGCGCGTCCGTCGACGGGGCGCGAGGCGGATAGCGTGCTTGACCAACTGGCGCGGGATTTGTCCGAGCGGCGCGCCGCCGGCAGTGACATCGAGCGGGCCGAATTCCGGGAGATCAAGGCAAACCTGGATGCGCAGCGGCTGCTGGATACGCTCTCACGCACGCATGGGCTGCTCGTCGACAAGTATGCGGTGACCAAGGGTGCGGACGGCGGCGATCGCATCCGTGCCGGCACGCGCAACCTGAACGTGTCGGATTTCCTGACCAAGGAATTGAATCTGTCCTGGGCGGATGCTGCGCAGCTGCTGCGCACGACATACCGGGCACAGACCGGCAGGGATATTGCTCCCCAGTCGCAGCAACGGCCGGAGCCGACGCCGGCGCTGTGGCGCGAGTTCATGCTGCAGCGTTCGGGCTTTGGACAGGCAGACCGCGCAGTGTGGGCGGCGCAGCTGCAGAGCGAGCGCGAGCGTCGGGATGCGATCCGGTCAGCGTTCCGCGCGGCGCGCAGCGCCATCAGCGAAGACCCCAAGCTGCCGCGGACCCGGATCAAGGCGGCGTTGTCGACGGCACGGATGACGCGCGTGGAGTGGGAAACGGCGCTCAGCCGCACCATCGCCATTGAGCGCGATACGCTGCGAGCGTCCAAGCCATCGCAGGAGGATCGCTACCTGGCGTATCTTGCGGCCCGTGGCCAGCGCGGCGATACCGCGGCGCTGTTCGAGCTGCAGCGGCTGCGCCAGCTAGAGCCGACCGAAGATCCGCGCCGCCTTACGATCCGGCCGGCCCGGCCGGTGCAGCCCAATGCGATCTTGTACGACGGTCCAGTCATCACGCACCAGGTGCAGCGCAACGGTGACGTGGAGTACCAGCGCAACGGTGCTGCGCTGCTGGTTGACCAGGGTAAGTCGGTGCGTCTGTGGCAGAACGATCGGGACGCCATCGAGATTGCCCTGCGCCTTGCGCAGCAGAAGTTCGGGCCGGTGCTGGAGCTATCTGGGCCGCTGGAGTTCCAGATGGAGGCGGCGCGGGTGGCGGCCGATGCGCGGCTCCAAATTGAGTTTGCTGATGGCGCAATTCAGCAGATTTTTGTGGAGAGGAGAGGCGTTCTGCAGGAACTGGCTGCGCGCCTGGGGCAGGGACCGGAGGGACCACGCCTGCAACCTGGCCTATCGTCCGACAAAGCGCTGCCGGCATCTGATACACCTTTGTCGCCCAGCGGAGCCGTCGACGGGCGAGATCGCGGTGTACAGCCCTCCGATCCTGAACCCGACAGCGGCATCGAGCGGTAGCTTCTGTGGCCCACTCAATCTTAGCCACGGCTTGCCCGCAGACAGGGCAAGATCTTACGCCCTGTCCTCCTGCGAGGCGGTCGGCATCGCGGCGCGCTCCCGCGCGTGCTCGATGGCCCGATGCAGGCGTTCCCGCAGGATATCGGCGGGCGGCAACTGCACCAGATATTCAGCCACTCGAATCGACTTGCCTTCCAGTTGAAGCAGTTCTACCTGTTCTGCATCTGCACCCGCGCACAGAATCAGACCGATTGGCGGGTCCTCGCCTGGTGCGCGTTCGTGCTTATCTAGCCACCGCAGATAGAGCTCCATTTGGCCGGTGTGGGCAGGCTGGAACGACTCCAGCTTGAGTTCCACCGCCACTAGTCGCCGCAAATGCCGGTGGTAGAACAGCAGGTCGAGGTAGAAATCGTCCTTGCCCACCGTCATGCGCTTTTGCCGGGCGACGAAGCAGAAGCCGTTGCCCATCTCCAGCAGGACGGTTTCCATTTCGCGCAGGATGGCGGTCTCCAGGTCCTTCTCGCTGTAGGCGCCTGAGAGGCCCAGAAAATCGAGCAGGTACGGGTCCCGGAAAACGAGATCCGGCGTCATGCGGCCTTCGCGCAATGTCGCCAGCTCCTGGCGGACCACCTCACTGCTGTTCTTAGAAAGTGCAGTACGCTCGAACAGCATGCCGTCGATCTTCTGGCGTAGTGCGCGAACGCTCCAGCGCTCCACGCGGCACATTTCGGCGTAGAACTCCCGGGCTACCGGGTCTTTCAGCGGTAGCAGAACCGTGAAGTGACTCCATGTCAATTCTTGCAACAGCGTCGCAAGAATTCGCTCGTCCGGAAATTGCTCAGCGAACCGGACCATTCGTGTTAGTGCCGAGTAGCTGAAGCCCTTGCCGAACTCTTGTTCCAATTGTTGCGCCAGTGTCGCAAGAATCTTCTGACCGTATTCACCGCGGCCTGCAGTGAGATCTTCCGCCAGCAGACGCTTGCCGATGCGCCAGTATGCAAGGGTGAGACCGACGTTCGCCGCGCGTGCGACTTGCCGGCGCCCGTCCTCGATCAGAGCACGAATTTCCGTCAGTAACGAGTCAGGGCCGGTTGTGAGAGGCGTCATACGGATCGACCATGGACTGAAACCAGAATGATACCGGCTAGCTTCGTATTGCTAGGGGCGCCCGGTAGCTTGAGTTCCAAGATAGTAGCGGTGCCAACATCGCGCATCGGAAGTCAGACGCCGGCGCGTTTCATGGAAGACCGTTTAACACCGACGGAGCTATTGCGATAACAGTAGTTATCCCAATAGGTCGATGTAACGACGATTCGCCACATCCACTCCCATTCGCCACCGGGACACACGCGAGAAGCGTCTGCGGTGACCGGTTCCCCCGCACCGTGGACTATGGCGTGCGCCAGATCCAAGATTCCATCACAGTGATTGGTGGTACATCTGAATGCCGGCGCGGAACCTAGTCAACGAGTGCTCACATCAAGGGACACTGCTCAACGTGAATGTGAGGCTTCCCGTTGAATTCCCGTTGTGAATCAAGTTAATGGTGTACGTACCAGTTGCGGGTAACGTGAGGGTTCCGGTGGATGCGGATCCACACAAGAACTGCTGAAAATACAGGTTCGAACCATCCGGATTTTTCAAGTTCAGGTAGTAACAGCCCATGGTGTCCTGACTGGTTGCGAGGCTGACTTTCTGCCCGGCAGTCCCACTGAACGTGAGTTGGCCATCCTGGCCTGCCACAGTTGTCGTGAGCGTCACCGGCGAACCACCAATAGAGATCGTTCCAGTAACAGTCGTTGGTACGGTGGTAACAGTGAACGTGTAACTGCCAGTGGTTGTCCCCGAGTGGCCTGCCAAAATGGTGTACGTTCCTGCAGCCGGTAGAGTTAGTGGGCCGACGGTCGACGATCCACATGTGTACGAGCGGCTGTACAAGCTAGTCCCGTCAGGATTCAGCACCGTTAGGAAATAGCAGGCGGAGGCGCTCTGATTGATGTTGACACGCTGCCCTGCTGTACCGCTAAAGGAAACCTTTCCGTCCTGCCCGGGTGCAGTTGTGGAAACGGTAGCAGACGAGCCATCGACTGTAACCGTTCCAGTCGCGTCAGGCGGCACGCTATACAGCGTGAAGGTCAAGCTCCCGGTGGAGTCCCCGTCGTGCCCAAGGTAAATGGTGTAGATGCCAGTAGCCGGCAGAGTTATCGGATCGACAAATAGGCCGCCCGAAAAGTGATTTGAATACAAGCTCGTACCGCTCGGGCTCAAAATCGCAATGTTGTACCAGCCCATTGTGTCCTGACTGGTCAAGAGACTAATACGCGCTCCCGCAGTACCACTAAACGTAAGGCTGCCATCTTGCCCGGGTGTGGTGGTAGTCAAAGTAGTAGACGCTCCACCGGGCGATATTGTGCCGGTCACATTTGCAGGGACGCTGCTCAAGGTAAACGAAATACTGCCAGTGTCGGAGCCGCTCGGGGCTACCATCAATGTGTAGGTGCCAGTAAGGGGCAGAGATGTGGTGTCGAGAAGTGTCCCATTGCATAGGTTGATGTTGGATCCAGCACTTCCATCAGGTTGGATCAACTGGATAGCACCATTGCTGCACGAACTGAAGCTCGAGCTTGTGATTTTTAGCCTGATCTTTTGACCGCCGATAGCATCGAACAGGATCAAGCCAATTTTTGCTGCAGTGGCAATCGAAACGGTTTGAGTACCACCGATGGTCATGCGGCCAGCCTGGGTGACGTCCGCAGCAACATGCGGAGGGGGCGGGACAAAGAAATCCTGCGTGCTTGTGGCTCGACCATTTGGCGTCGTTACGGCCAGCTTCCCGGACGTCGAGAGCGTCGGCACACTTGTAGTAAGGCTCGACGCTGTCGCAGCACTGACTGGTGCGACACGCGTATTGAACGTCAGATTGTTCTCATTAAGCACCGTCTGAAAGTTCGTTCCGCTAACGCTCACGGAACTCCCAGCAACACCGACCGTAGGGCTAAATCCCGTGATCGTCGGCGCCATACCCTGTCCAACGGAAAACGCGGCAGAACTTGTGGCGCTTCCGCCGGGTGAGCTCACCGAAATAGCACCGGTGGTGGCTCCTGTGGGCACTTGAACTACGAGCTGCGTGGCAGACGCTGAGGTGATTGAGGCTGCCGTGCCGTTGAACGTGACCGAGTTCTGGCTGGCGGTCGAGGAGTAACCCGAGCCGGAAATCGTGACAGTTGAACCCACCGGACCGCTTTGTGGTGAAAACTGAAGAATGCTGACTGCAGCGGTGTTGCGTGTGATTGAGGTGATATTTCCCGCAGCATCGTACGAATAGCCCGCAACGTTTCCCGATGAGTCACTGACTCCCGTTAAACGCCCCAGATTGTCATAGCCGAAGTTGTAGGTAGCGGCCCTCGCAGAGGTTGCACTTAGTAGACCGCCCGCGAGAAGCAAAGAACAAAGGAACGTACGGCCGAGCATCTGCAGAAACATGCGTTCCCCCACCATGATTCGAGCGTACATGCTGTTCTCCCAAGTCAAACAGCACCTAGGTCAAGCTCTAGGAAACTGTGACCTCAACACAGCGACTTCAAAACTTAAACAACTTGCACTTGCACTTGCAGTGCGGGCGCAGCAAACATAGGGCAACTCGCGCGCCTTACCGATCATGCCCTTCGGGAAAAATTGCTGCCATTCCTTTTCCCCAAAAAAATCCGGCCCACAAACACATCGGAAATAAAATGTAGACAAAAACAGTTGCCCATAAAAATATGGAATAAATATCGCGATCTGGTATGGTCACAGCAGTGAAAATAATGCTCACCAACCAAAATGGAATGCCAAATCCCAGGACGCCCCGTCGATAAATCCCATCCCCATTTGGTCGGCTTCTATATTTCTTTAGATAACGAATAGTCCAATATGTTAAGGGAATCCATATTATTGCAATGAGTATCAAAAAAAATAGTTTCATTTGGGCCTCACCGCGAAATTAGTGAAGATAGAAGTAAATGCCAGCAGCTGCTCCAAACACAACGGCTCCCGCCGCGCCTCCTAACATCGCGCCAGCCATAGCGCCGGTAGCTGCGGCATCTCCAACGGCAACTGCAGAAACGACCGAACCCACTTCTAAGGCCTCGGCTGCACCGATTCCCAAACCATAAGCCCCACCAGCCACAGCGCCTGTTGTCCCGCCTAGTGCCATCCCCCCGCCGAGCAGTTTGGCTGCAATTTCTCCACGATCATTGCCAGTGGAATTTCCCAATGGAGCTCTACATTGCTGGGGTCCAGCCGGAGGTCCATATGGTCCCATCCCCGGGTTATCTAGTCCCCGCGGATCGCGAAGACCTATGGGATTACCGCCGACGTACGCATAAACATTAAATCCGCCGGCGAATCCGATAGGATCCTCCGACACGAAGCGTCCGAAGCCCGGGTGGTAATACCTTGCACGGTAATAGTACAGTCCGGTCCCATCGTTCTCCCGTCCGGTGTACTGCGTTGCACTGTTGTTGCTCTCACCGTTCATCGTGGTAGCTCCGTAGGGCTCGTACGTGTAACTGCTCTTGACCGTTCTTGTGCTATCAGTCAGCGCCACCGTATTGCCCAGCGCGTCCGTTAAGAAGCTGCGAGCCCCCAGTGCGGTGTCTGTGCGGCTAAAGGTCTGGTCAACACCCAGCCCCGTCAGAAGGTTGGCCGTCACCGTGTTTGAGGCGTTCAGCTCCTGCACAACATTGAGCCCGTCGTATAAAAAGCCGGTCGTGGTGCTGCCAATGGTCTTGGTACTGCGTCGACCGACCGCATCGTAGATGAAGCTCGCCGTTGCGCCGCCCGACAATGCGCTGAGGCGATTGCGTGAGTCCCACGTATACGTCAGGCTGCCGGCGGTGAGCAGATTGCCATTGGCATCGTAGGTCAGATTGGCGCTGGCCCAGGTGGTCAGCCGATTGTTGGCATCGTAGGTGGCACCACTCATCGCGGCAGGCAGCATCATGTTGGCCAGGCTACCGCCGATTTGGATGCGCCGCCCGCCGGCGTCATAGGCGTAGCTCAGATCGCCCAACGAGGTAGTACCATTGGCGAAGTTAATGGCGGTGAGCTGACTAGCCACATCATAGGTGTAGCTGGCAACAACGCTGTTAGGCAACGTCAGACTGGCCGCCCGATTGGCAGCGTCGTAGGTGAACCCGACTTGAGCACTACCCTGTGTGACGCCAGTCAGCCTGTTGGCATTGTCATAGGCGTAGTTCACCGCGCTCTGACCAGCTACCGTCATGCTGGTTCGACGGCTGGCCGCGTCATAGCCGTAACTGATACTTCCCTGCGGCGTCGTCTCGCTGGTCAGTCGATCTAGACTGTCGTAGCTGCGCGAGACACTTCCGCCAACGCTGTCGACGACCTGCGTAATACGGTTACCCGCATCAAACGTATAGCTCACCGTCGCATCCGGCGAACTTGGCGTGCCGCCAACCAGCGTTTGCCCATAAGCTGCCGTAGTGCGGCGGCTCAGCCCATCGTAGCCGAAAGTGGCGATTTTACCGTTGCGGTCGGTCACCTGCGTCAGGTTGTTGGCCCCGTCGTAGCCGTAGCTTACGGTGTGGCTCAATGGGTCGGTCTTGCTGGCAAGCCGGTCTTTCGCATCATAGGTAAAGGTCGTCTGCCCACTGCGCGCATCGGTCAGTGTCGTCAGGTTGCCGTTGGCATCGTAGGCAAACGTGATGGCGTTGCCGAGCGCATCGGTAAGCTTGACCGGCAGGCTTCGCCCGCTGTAGTCATAGCGCGTGAGATTGCCCAAGGGATCCGAGATCGACAGAAGCCGCCCCACCCCGTCGGTATAGCGGTTGACTGTGCGTCCCAGCGGGTCCGTCACTGCAAAGAGATCTCCGTCGTTATATGCAAGCGTGGTCACGTTACCCAGTGCATCTGTCACAGAGGTGGCTTGCCCAACTGCGTTGTATGCGAACTGCACCGTATGCCCTAACGGGTCGGCAACCGAGATACGGTTACCCGCACTGTCATAGCTGTACGTGGTGGTATGGCCGAGCCCATCGGTGACCGATGTCACTTGGTTGAACGTGGGCTCATAGGTATAGGAGACTGCTACCGCTTGTGACGTACCCGCAAGCCAGGTAACACTGGTGATGTTGCCTATCGAGTCGTAGGTGTACGCCGTCTTGCGCCCTAACGCATCGGTCTTCGACAGCAGCAGATTGGTGCCAGCCTGCCGCTCGAACGTGGCCGTTTGTGCTTCGGGCAAGCCGAAGGCATTGGTTGCACTGGTAACGTAGCCGCTACTGTTGAACACCGCCCTGCGCACCTTGCCGCGCGGATCGGTCACATCGGTTTGCGTAACGTTGCCGTTCGTATCGAGTGTGTAAGCAAACTGGTACACGCCTCCATCAGCGAGCGTCTGCTGGCTGACTCTATTGTTGGTGTCGTACTGATTCGTGACCATCAATTGCCCGTTCGGTTTGGTGACCGTGAGCATGTTGTTTGACGTGTCGTAAGCGTACTTCTCAACGCCACCGTCCGCGTCGGTCACCTGTGCGAGACGACCGCCGGAGTCATATTGATAACTGACGGTCCGTCCGATGCTGTCCGTGGCCTGCGTGACCCGATTCGAGCTGTCATAGGTCAGGTTGATGTAGCGGCCATCCGGATTAGCAATCTGTGTCAGGTTGGCGTTGGCATCTCGCGTCAGAGTCAACTTGTTGCCTAACCGGTCGTAAAACTCGCGCAGTGCTGCACCACGACTGCTGGAACAGCCCGGACAATCGTAGAAGTACATAACGCGGCCGTCGCGCATTCTCAACTTCCATTTACCCCCGACATAGCTGATGACTGCACCGTAGTACTCGCTTGGAGTCGCGGTGTGTGTGTAGACCGCATCGGTCCAACTGGTTCCTGCCGAGGTCCGTACGAAGTGAACGCGACCCCCATCCGGCAAGATCAGATCCTGATAGGTGTACGGGTTCATATCGCCAACGGTAAAGATGTCGTAGGGATCCAAAGTGCCGATCCCAAACGCACGGGAGACGCTGTCCGCCTGGCGATAAGTACGGGTTACACTAATGGGGACCGAACCCCTGACAGTCAGGTCGGTTCTGGTCAACAGGAACAGGCCTGTGGAGCAATCCACCGGATCTCCGCCGCAACCGCCAGCCGTCGGGGCTCCCTTCCCACCGTCGCCTTCACCGCCTGGAGCGGGAGTGCTTTCAGGGCCGGGAGGCGAGCCATTCTTGCCGCAGTCGGGATCAGGATTGCCTGAAGGGTTCGGTGGCGCCGCGGGCGCTGGCGAGCTGTTGGGCGAGCCACCGCTGCCGCCGCTGCCCCCATGGCAGCCGCCCGGCGGCGGCCCTCCTGCCGGCGCGTTGCTGGGCAAGGAAACCATAGCCCCCGTCAGCTCATAGATCGCAACCCCAGGGTTGGGTACGATCTGCTCGCCATTCGCAGCGATCTTGCCTTGCCCGTAGACATACCACCCCTTTTCCACCGGGTCATAGTTCCAGAAGTCCAGTTCGCTGCCCGGCGCATCATGGTGGTAATTCGGGTAGATCACCCGCGCACCCTGCGAGCTGGCTGCATCGACACCCTCGACATGTGCTCCGCCCGGCTGCAGCGTAAAGTACACCGGGACATAACGCGTCGGCAGTGGGAACGGCGGACGGTCCACCGGAATCGGCGTGATCGATAGCTCGTTGATCACGCGTCCGCTGCGATCGCGCAACACCGTACCCTTCGGGATGTGAACCTCAAGTTGTGGAATGAAGGGAGTGGTGATGACCACCTCGCTGGTGGTGGGCGAATCGAACTTGATGCTGTGCGCCGTGTCGATGCGCGGCATCCAACTGGTGTACGGCAGCGCGTTAGTCTTGCCAGCCTCGAGGCTCACCATCGCCTCGAAATACCCGTACGTTTTGCCGGGACGGTTGATGCTCCGGCCATCGATGATTAGCGTCTTCGCGCCCGCGCTCAACCCTTGCAGCAGGAACCGCCCGGTACCGTCGGTCTGTGTGGTCTGGTTATCAAGTTTGAGCGTCACACCTACCGCTGCCTCGCCGTTCATCAGCAGGACCTGGCCAGCCAGCGCCGTCATTCCGTCGGGCGCCGCAAGCGGCGGCATCTGCTGTAAGGGTGAGGCCGGCCGTTTGATTCGCCAATCTCCACGCAGATGCGTGGGGCCTGGGATCCATGTGTCATCGCCCTGCGCAGGTGCAGCTTGTGCCGAGGCGGCGGTTGCGGCCTGACCTGGGGTCGGCGCAGGAGATGTGATCTGGGCGGTTTGGGGCGACGAACTGTTTGTCGTAGAAGTCGACGCCACGGTAGGTGCCGCACCGATAGTCGACGCACCCACACTAGAACCTCGCCCAATCGCCGATGGTGTCGGAGTCGCACCGCCAGACAGACTGCCAGCAGTAAAGCCGATCGCCGTGAATGGCAATGCCGCCCCTGACTCGTCTACCGCGGCATTGATAAACAGCGTATAGCGTGCTCCCGGGCGCAGGTCGGCCTGCGGCGTGACGAACAGCATCCGACCTGACTCTACCGGGACGACGTTGACTGCAACCGAGCCGGTTGGTCCGAGCAACGTTACGCTTTGAGCGTTCAGGCTAGTCACCGCCATCGGCTTGGAGAAGCGCACCGCCAACCTAGCGGTGATCGGTACGTCAGTGGCGTTTGCCAGCGGCAGCGATTCCTGGACCTGCGGCGCCGACACGCCTGACGCTGCGAGTTGGGTAGTTGTGATGTTATCCGGCAGAGCGAAGCGTTGCTGCTGCGGCCAGTAAAGTTCATCGGAGGTGATGGTCTTCCCCGCGCTATCGCGCCCGCCCGAGAGCAGAACTGGCTCATTGGCCAAGAGCTGAGCAGAGTGATTCGTGCGCGGAAATACCATCTGGGCGTGAATGCCCAGCGCTTGCCGTCCTAGCGGATCCCATAGGTCAGCCTGTGCAACGACGGTGCCCTGGTCTGAGACGCCGCCCGTAATCAATACTGAGCCGTCCATCATGACGGTAGCAGTATGCCCAGCTCGTGCTATCAGTCCTATGTCACCCAGTGACGTGAATGACTGGGTCGTTGGATTGAGCAGCTCAGCGCTGTGCACGACGCTGCCGTCTTGCGCGTAGCCTCCGAAAACCAACACGCTTCCGTCGGGTAGCAGGGTAGCGCTGTGGTGGCTGCGCGGAGTGAGGGGGCCTGAGGTGAGCGGTGTGGTCTGCTGGGTTGCTACATTGAATAGCGCGGCGGTTGCTGCGGTCTTCCCCTCTCCGCCCAGCAGCAGCCATCGGCCGTCCGGCAATTGTGTTGCGCTCTGACCTGGTACTACCACCGGAGCCGCTGCCATCGCCGGTAGCAGCCAGAGACAACTTACCAGCACCCCTATTGAGAGCCACAGACGGTGAATGCGTGCACGCATGGACTGACGCGCTGTGAGAACGGAAGTCGACGAGTTCACATTGCTCTCCGCGTCGCCAGCCATGGTTCGAGAGTACATGCCGTTCTCCCAATGCAAACGAAGGCAGGGTCTCAATACAAGACAGCCTTGACTTCAACGGGCTACAACGAAGTGGCGCGAAGGTGGGAATCGCTGTGACGCGCGCCTCTTTGAGGCACGCTTTGGGACGAACACCATATCCATCTCCCCCGCTACTTATCAACTGGCCGTTAGGTAGCTACCAGCAATCGCCCAATACCTGCGAGCATCGCCGCCCATAGCGTTATGTCTTATCGGCCCCGTCTCGCAACCTGCTTGTCCGGCGGTCCGAGCGGTCTGTCCGGTATAGCAAACGCGCACTTTTGCATCAAGGAATCAGACTTTCCTCTTTTGGTCGATGGGGTAATTCGTCCGTACTAACTTGTGGCTAACGAAATCCACATTGCCGGAAAACTCGTCATGCGCTACTTGTTGTCAAACACAACGAGCCTTGTACGTGCGCTCTTACCCAGCCTCCTACCAGTGAGATAACAGTGGCTTTACTACGCCGGATAGCTGCCTTCATTTGCGGGATCGCAATTCCGGCCCTCACTCTTGGGGATCCGTACCCGCGGGGTACAGGTCTGCCGGCGATCATAGACCCGCCAAATAACGTATTTACGGTAGAAAAAGCGGTTCTAGGAGAGAAGCTCTTCTTTGACGAGCGCCTAAGTGCAAGCGGCACTATCAGTTGCGCAAGTTGCCACCAGCCTCGTCGCGCATTCAGTGACGGCTTGGAGAAATCGATTGGTACCGCCGGTCAAACTGGAACACGGAATGCACCAAGCCTGCTGAACGCAGGTCTCATGACGACGCAATTCTGGGACGGCCGCAGATCATCACTCGAAGCTCAGGTACTGGACCCATTCCTGAACTCTAAGGAACACGGCCTGACAAGCACTGCTCAATTGCAGAGCATCATCGAACGTGATCCAACGTACGTTGCAATGTTCGCCGCTGCGTTTGGTGGAGGTGAGGAAACGATATCGGAGTACTCAATCTCAAAAGCGCTGGCGTGTTATGTGCGCAGCCTCGCGCGCGGTGGCTCCCCCTTTGATCGCTATTACTACGAGGGCGACCAACAAGCTCTCAACTCGAGCGCACAGCGTGGCCTAGCTCTGTTCGTTGGACGTGCGCAATGCGTGACCTGCCATCAAATCGGCCAATCCAATGCAACATTTAGCGACCAGCAATTTCATGGGCTGCATATAGGAATCGAGCGTATTGAAAACAGACTTCCCGACATCACAGTGCGCGTCGTCGCGGCCCGCAAGAACGAGCAATCTATCGATAGTGCCGCGCTCGGTGATCCAGATCTCGCGGAACTAGGTCGTTTTTTGGTGACTTTGAAACCAACAGACATTGGTCAATTCCGTACCCCAAGTCTCCGCAACGTCGCAATTACGGCCCCTTACATGCACGACGGGAGCGTTGCCACCCTCGCGCAGGCGATCGACCAGGAGCTCTACTACAGATCCACGCAAAGCAATCGTCCGCTGATCCTGACCCCAGCTGAAAAACAGGATCTTCTGCAATTCCTGCTCGGCCTAACTAGCGATTCAACGGGAACCACGCATACCACCGACACGGCTGCATTTTTGGGACAACAACCGCTGAAGCCATAGGCTCACCAAGAAGAGGAGGCGAATTCGAAACGCCTCCAACGAGGTTCAGACAGAGGGGAAGATCATGCACAGTGCGATGATGGTTCGGTGGTGCACCTTGTGCCTTATCGCATCTGCAGCCTGTTGCCGAGCTGATGTCTTCGTGAGATACGAGCCCGATGGCAGTCCCAGCTATTCCACGACGTGGGTCCCGGGGAGCCGGGCCCTGGGTCTTGCCAATACCACTAGTCACCCCGCGCCGACGCAAGCCAGCCAGACCAAAAAGCTCAACGAGCTCGAACCGATAATCAATTCCGCAGCCACCCGTTATGCGGTGGACCCTGCACTCGTCAAAGCGGTTATCGATGTCGAATCCCGGTTCAACAACTTGGCTGTGTCCCCGCAGGGGGCCAAGGGCATCATGCAATTGATGCCGGCTGTCCAGCAGCAGTACGGCATCTCAAACGCCGCCGATCCTATACAGAACATCGATGCTGGCACCCGCCATCTTCGTGCGCTTTTAGATCAGTACAACGGCAATCTCGCGCTTGTCTTGGCTGCCTACAATGCAGGGGCCAGGCGCGTTGGGGAGAGCGGGAAGCGGATCCCGTCGAACCGCGAAACCATGAACTATGTCCCCACGGTGTTGGCGCGGTATGCCTTTTATCGTCACCAGGGAGGCAACTAACATGGACTCAGTTCAAATGCCGCCGCCGCCGCGGAAAGGAAAGGACCGCAAGTTCGACCGGTTGCTGCCGTGCCGAAATCAGCTTGCATTCACGCTGCTCGAGTTGCTTGTCGTCGTCGTTATCATAGGCCTACTCGCCTCATACGTCGGGCCTAAGTACTTCTCCCAGATCGGCAAATCCGAAGTCACCGTTGCCCGCAGCCAGATCGAGGCTTTCGAGCGAGCACTGGACAATTTCCGCCTCGACGTAGGGCGCTACCCCACTTCTGAAGAAGGGCTCGACGCGCTCCTTCATCGCCCGAGTAATGCGACTGGGTGGAATGGCCCATATCTAAAGAAGGATGTCCCACCTGACCCATGGGGTCGGCCCTACACCTATCGGGCTCCAGGCACGAAAGGAGACTTTGACATCGTATCGCTTGGTAAAGACGGACAGCCGGGCGGTACCGGCGAGAACGCCGATATCGTGAGCCAATAGATCGGCGAGAAAACGCGATGCGATATCAAGCCAAGACTCTATCGGCCACGAACGTCATCTCGAATCTCATTCTGAACGCACGAGACGAGGATGATGCACGTCGGCAGGTCGAAGTGTTGGCATTGCAAATCGTTTCGCTGAAGCGCATTGCACCGGTTAAGACCAGTCAAGCGGCCTCTTCCAAGCGATTCTCCATTCTGCTGTTCAGCCAGGAGATGCAGGCATTGATTAAGGCAGGACTGAGCCTATTCGAGGCAGTCGAAGCCCTCCGAGAAAAAGAGACCTCGCCGGAGACATGTAGCATTCTCGATCGATTGCTTGCTGCCCTGCGAGAGGGCCGCCGCTTCTCTGCGGCTCTCTCCGAGCAAGCGGAGCATTTTCCACCGCTCTATATCGGTCTTATGCAGGCGGCCGAAGGAACCAGCGATCTGCCGCGTTCGCTTGGCCGCTTCGTCGAGTATCAGAAGCGGGTAGACGGTATTCGAACCAAGGTTATTAGCGCGTCGATCTATCCACTTGTTTTGATGACTGTCGGCCTTGCCGTCACACTGTTCTTACTTTGCTACGTCGTTCCGCGCTTCGCATTGGTTTACCAAGATAGTGGGCGCGAGCTGCCCTGGCTGTCACAACGTATGCTGGACTGGGGGCAACTAGCTGCGCAACATGCGTGGGCGGTGCTTGCCGCGATATCGGTCACGGTAGTCGTAATAGTCGCGGCAGTTCGGCGCTCACTGCGGACCGGACGCTTCGCCCGTGCAGCCTCACGTCTGCCCGCGATCGGATACCATCTTCAGCTCTACGAGCTCTCGAGGCTCTACATCACGCTTGGAATGCTGCTCGAAGGCGGCATTCCAGCAACACATGCACTTGCAACCGCTCACTCGACAGTATCAGTTGCTATGTGCAAACAGCTCGTGTCGGCGGAAACCGAGATACGAGATGGCAGGCCCCTTTCTGCTGCCTTTGAGGCCAACGGGCTCACCACGACGATATCGCTGCGGATGCTGCGCGTGGGCGAACAGTCTGGTCAACTCGGCGCAATGTTGTCCCAAGCCGCGGAGTTCTACGATGGCGATGTAACCCGATTCATCGATAGGTTCATGCGTGCTTTCGAACCGATTTTGATGGCCATCATCGGTTTGATCGTCGGATTCATTGTGGTCCTTCTGTATATGCCGATCTTCGATCTGGCGGGGAGTCTCCAATGAGCCAGGGCCTCTCCGCAGATCGTGCACTCCTCGATGCAGCACGAGCGGCTGCCCGGGCTTCCGGCAGGTCAATATCCAGTGAACTTGAGGTCGTCGGCAGCCTATTGCCGCATGCGGCCTTAGAGCAAGTCGGCGCCCTGTTTGGCATGCCAGCGCTCGCTTTGCATGATTTGAACGGGCTGACGCCCGCATTTGATCTCCTGCCGCTTGCGCGTGCGATGCAGCGACGCGCGGTCCTCTTTCGAGACCAGAGTGGATCAATGCTTGCGGCGATCACGGACCCGCAAGATCTCGATCTGCAGACCTGGTTAGAAGCACAGGCCGATCAAATCATCATGTTTCGACTTGCGCTGGAAGCCGACATCGAAGCGTATCTAGCAAGGCAAGAGGCATCGGTACGTGCAATCGATACCCTCTCGGGGTCTGTGGGCGATAGTTCAGGTTCGTCACGACCTACTGAGGTTCTCTCGTACGCGTCCGTCAATGACACCGCCAGCCCGGTAGTCAAAGTTGTCAACTCGACGCTGTACGACGCATTGCGCGTGGGGGCATCCGACATCCATCTTGAGAGCACGGCGACCGGTCTCACCGTCAAGTATCGGGTCGATGGTGTACTGGACCACGCTGCCTCCTTATCGGGAGCAGAACTCGCTGAGCAGGTTATTTCAAGACTGAAAGTGTTGGCAGAGCTTGATATCGCCGAACGACGCGTACCCCAGGACGGTAGCTTCAGAGTGGAATCTCGAGGCCGGGAAATCGACCTTCGAGTTTCAATCATGCCCAGCATCCACGGTGAGGATGCCGTCATCCGCATCCTGGACAAGCGAGCCATGATCGAAGCCCATGGGGCCTTGACACTGGAAGCCCTTGGATTCGATGGAAAATCGTTGGTGGCATTGCGTCGCCTGGCCGCTGAACCCTACGGCATGTTGCTCGTGACCGGCCCCACCGGTTCTGGCAAGACAACGACCTTGTACGCAGCCATCTCGGAAATCCACAATGGCCGAGACAAGATCATCACGATTGAGGATCCCGTCGAGTACCAACTCTCAGGTGTGCTTCAAATCCCAGTGAACGATAAGAAGGGGCTCACGTTCGCCAAGGGACTTCGCTCCATTCTCCGCCACGATCCAGACAAGATCATGGTTGGTGAAATACGGGACCGTGAAACCGCAGAGATCGCCGTCCAGTCAGCCCTAACAGGTCACTTGGTCCTGACAACCGTACACGCCAACAACGTCTTCGACGTGTTTGGCCGGTTTACCCACATGGGGGTCGATCCGTACGCTTTTGTTTCCGCGCTCAATGGTATCTGGGCACAGCGCCTCGTCCGCATGGTTTGCCCGCGATGTGCAGAGCATGTCCACCCGTCCGATGAACTAGTACAGGGTCTCGGGCTCAGTTCCGCGGAACTGACTGACTTCACCTTGCGTGCTGGCCGTGGATGTGGCGATTGTCGGGGTACGGGATATCTTGGCAGAAAGTCGATTGCCGAGATTCTCGTTCTCAACGACGAACTAAGAGAGCTTGTCGTTGGGAAAGCCCCCATCCGACATATCAAGGAGGCCGCCAGAAAGACTGGAACAAGAAGTTTGCGCGAGGCCGCACTTGACCTAGCGCGATCGGGTGAAACAACGCTGGAGGAGGTGAAGCGTGTCACTCTTCAAGCGTAAAGAGTTTGTGCTCACAATATCGCAAACCGATCTGCGATTATCAGCGCTAACAGGCCATGGAGACGAACAGCCAGAACTGCTGCAATCCGTCGACTTGCAAGCAGGTTCCTACGCACAAGTTTTGCGAGCTGGGCTCATGTCGATTGGGCCGACCGCCCTCCCCCGCCATGCTTGCATCAGCATTGTGGTGTCCTCACCGCTAGTACGCCTATTTCTGGTCACACCACCCAGCAATGCCGCGGCGCTCGATGACCTGAAAGGTGCGGCATCGCTGCGCTTCTCAACACTTTACGGACTAAAGCCCGAAGACTGGCATATCGCTGCAGCATGGGACTCGCGCCATCCGTTTCTTGCCGCTGCAGTCCGGGAAACCCTACTGGATGCGCTGGCCGGATTCGTCGGTGCGCGCAAGTTACGTGTCCAGCGAATCGCAGCGGCTCCGTTGGAGGTCTGGCGGCGAGACGTCGATGTTCTGTCGCCATCTTCGGAGAATTGGCTTCTGAGCCGGGAAGGCACTGCGGTGACGCTCCTCGTTTGCGACAAGCGGCGGGTTCACGCGTTACGCAGCGTGCAGTGGCCTAATGAACCTTGGCAGTCCATCAGCGCCCTGTATGAAGCCATTCAATTGGAGGCAATGCGCCTTGACCGGCAAGTCCCAACGGTTGCGTATGGCCGCGGTGACGTCCCTGCTGAACTCGAGATAAGCACTTCTCCGGAGATGACATTCCAAGTGCCGAAGCGGCCACGACGGATTACCGTCTGGCAGAGGCACCTCCCCTCGTTCGACATCGACTTTCGCCCAGGACCGACGGTGCGCGCCAAGGTCACTCGCAGTTCTTTCGCTGCCTGTGTGGCTATGTTGCTATGTATCGGGATAGTAGCTGGGGAATCTGTGCACATCAGGATGCAACGGACACAAGTCGAGAGTCGAACGGCGAGCGTACGTGCACGGATAGCCGCACGCCAAAAGCCCATAACAAATGAAGCTAGCCTGCCGATCAAGGCGGACCAGGCCGCTTCCGTCAACAAAGCAATCAGTCAACTCAATCTGCCCTGGCGGCAGTTGCTACGAGACGTTGAGGCATCCACCCCCAAAGAGATTGCCCTGCTATCGATTGAGCCCGATGCCAAGCGCAACGTACTGAAGGGAACGGCGGAGGCGCCAGACTCCGCTGGCATGTTGGCCTACCTAACGCAACTGAGGTCGCGCGGGCACTTCGAAAGTGTGTTGCTGGCCAGACACGAGCTCAACGAACAGGATCCAATGCATCCGCTTCGATTTCAGTTTGAAGCCAACTGGAGCGAAGGCAGAAAATGAAGCCGCTAGCTTTGCGTCTGCACATTGGCCTGATACGAGTGGGCTGGATGATCCCAGCGGTTGTCGTTCTGGCAGTGATATCCATTGCTCTGTTCACCTGGTGGTTGCCGTCCGAACGCGTCGCTCTGGAGCATGCAAAAACTGAGTTCTCGAAAGCCAGTGCTGAGCTGTCGCACCCTCCCCCGCAAGTTGTTGTGCCGCAAGCCACGTCAACTCAGCATCTGGCAGTCTTCTATCGCGCTCTCGGTAGTTATCCAGAGATCGAGACACCAATCAGTGCATTCTTCCAGATCGCAGGTGAAACCGGTCTCGCACTCAAGCAGGGGGACTATCAGACCGTCTATGAGCGGGCCGGACATTACTACGCATATCGAGTCACACTGCCAGTGCGTGGGTCCTATTCCAACATCCGAAGATTCTGCGACCAAGCACTCACGGCCATTCCGTATGCCGCTCTTGATGGGCTGCACTTCAAGCGCGCTTCCATCAGCGACCCAAACATCGAAGCGAAGCTCCAGTTCACGCTGTACTTTGGAGGACAGAGGCCGACACTCGATTCAACGGCCCCCACACCTTCGACGACAGAGGGGACGCTATGAAACGCCGCCACGTTCTGCTGGTATTGGGACTAACCAGCGCAGCGGCAATCGCCGCCCTTGGAGACCGGACGCCGTCGAACCCCCTTGTTGACGATGCAAAGCAAAGCCGGCCAACGAGTTCCGCCCGTAGCGTTTCAGTTGATCGATCGGACTCCACATCGAACGCGAACTCCACTGCTTCTGCAAACGCTCCAGCAGTAGTGGCGGCTAGCCGTGCCAGCCCCAGCAAGAGCGTGACGATTCTTGCGCTCACGCCAAGGACCGAAACAACGGGCTCACAGATAGGAGACGGGGCGGCATCGGTATTCACCAGTCAAACTTGGGTGCCGCCACCGCCACCACCCGCATCTCCACCGTCGCCGTCCGCCCCAGCCCTGCCATTCAGCTACTTAGGGAAACAGCAGGACAACGGCGTATGGACGGTCTTTCTGAGCCGGGAAGGCACCACGGTAATCGCACAAGCGGGCGAGCGTATCGATTCTTCTTATCAGGTCATCTCCATCGCCCCCCCGACCTTGGTTATGAAGTACCTGCCGCTGAACGAAACGCAGACCCTCACGATCGAATGACTGCTGGCGAGACGCGCATGTTCACTTGTCGGAATCCTCTTCTGCTTTTAGTCCTATCGGGCCTGTTGTGCGCTTGCGCCACACCAAACGTAGCCCAGGAGGAAGCACGCCAGCTCTACAGTCAGGGGAAGGTGGAAGAGAGCCTCGCACGTTTGAAGGTGGCACTGGTGGAGAGGCCCTCCAGCCCAGAACTGCGCGAGATGTATCTGACGTTTAGAGAACAAGCCGTCGCGAACTGGCTTGCGCAAAGTGCCGGAGCAATTAGCCGTGGTGACTCAAGAACCGCCGAAACTTACTATCGACGTGTACTCGCCGTCGATCCAGGTAACGCGATTGCGAGAACGGGACTGCAATTGATGGAGCGAACTTCACGGCATGCCAAGCTTGTGCAGGAGGCAGAGACCGCAGTTCGAAAGAAAGATGAGGATGGAGCTCGATCTGCACTGCGTACCGTGCTATCGGAGGACCCTTCCAATCCTGCAGCACTCCGGCTATGGAGCGCACTTGAGGAAACGGCCGCAAAGGACTCCGCTCCGCCTCAACTCTCTTCGGCACTTAAGAAGACACTCTCGATCGACTTCAAAGATGCCCCCCTCAAGCAGGTCTTTGAAGTGTTTGCCCGTACCAGCGGCATCAACTTCGTGTTTGACAAAGACATCAAAGGAGATCAGAAGACAACGATTTTTCTGAAAGGGACGACCATCAAGGATGCCTTGGAAGTCGTGCTACTGACTAACCAGTTGGAGCAACGCATCCTCGATCGGAACACGATCCTGGTCTACCCGAACACACCGGCAAAGCTTAAGGACTACCAGCCGCTCGCGGTACGGTCATTCTTCCTCGCCAACGCGGATGCGGAACAAGTAGCCGGAACCCTGAAGACCATCCTGAAGTCTCGCGATGTCGTTGTCGATAAGAAGCAGAACATGGTCATCATGCGAGACACTCCGGATGCAATTCGTGCTGCGGAGAAGCTCGTCGCGCTTCACGATCTGCCGGAGCCGGAGGTCATGCTGGAGGTCGAAATCCTCGAAGTCAATCGCACTCGCCTTTCCGAGCTCGGCATTAAATTTCCCGAACAGCTCTCGTTGGTCCCGTTGCCGTCCACCTCAGGAGGGAGCGTGACGCTCAACGACATTCTGCATCTAACACCAGGTGGAGTCGGGGCAACGCTTTCGCCGTTGAACATCAACGCCCGTGGTGTGGATGGAGATGTCAATCTCCTGGCGAATCCCCGCATCCGGGCGCGCAACAGGGAGACCGCCAAAATCCTGATCGGAGACCGCGTTCCCAACATCACAACGACCTCGACGTCGACCGGATTCGTCGCGCAGAGTGTTCAGTATCTTGATGTTGGGCTGAAGCTCGAGGTCACGCCGGTCATCTCGATTGACAACGAGATCGCCATCAAGGTCTCGCTGGAAGTGAGCAGTATCGCCAACCAGATCACGACCACCACTGGAACATTGGCATATCAAATCGGTACGCGTACCGCATCAACGGTTCTTCGCCTAAAAGATGGAGAGAACCAAGTCCTCGCGGGTCTCATTAACGATCAGGACCAGCGTACAACGAACAAGGTCCCTGGGCTTGGCGACATCCCTGGCATTGGACGGTTGTTCTCCAGCAGCCTGAATCAGACGACGAAAAATGAAATCGTACTGTCGATCACGCCGCGGCTCGTTCGAAACACCCCCCGCCCGGACCTCACGCAAATTGAGTTTGCAGCTGGCACTGAATCGAGTCTGCATGGTCTCTCATCCCGATCCGCATCCGACTCCCCGTCCAGTTCCGGCATTGCTCCCGCAATCGACAGTGCACCGGCCCCTCTGTCAGGTTCGCCAACACCGCCCACAGGCGCTCTGCCTTCGCCAACCCCAACCAACGGTGGCAACAATGTCGGAACCAGTACTACCCAAGGGCTAATGAGGTGGCAATCGCCGTCGCAGGTAAAAGTCGGGGAGACGTTCTCCGCGCAGCTCTGGATGCAGCCGTCGCAACCCATTACCAGCATTCCCTACGCGCTTTCGTTTGATCCGAAGCTCCTGCAGGTTCTATCCGTCACGGAAGGAGACCTCATGAAGCAAGGAGGTGCTGCGACGGCCTTCAACGAGCGGGTTGATCAGAATGCGGGGCAGATTTATGTCACCAACACCCGCAGCGCGGCGGGCCAGGGAGACGACTCGGGTGCGGCATCGTCAGGCGTATTGGTGACACTCTCGCTGCGCGCGATGGCAGCAGCAGATGCAGCTCAACTGCAGTTGGTGACGATTGCACCGGTCGGGCTCAACGGGACCTCGGTCAATGCATCGTCCCCAAGTCCTCAAGCCATCAAGATCACACCTTGATTCTGAATACCATGCCGGCGCTGACCTATCATCGATCCGCACTGGGTTTTACGCTGATTGAGTTGCTAGTAACACTTGCAATCATGGCCGTCCTGGCCACGTTGGTGGTGCCGCTGGCTGAGGTAACGGTACAGCGCCAACGCGAGCAGGAACTCAGACGGTCGCTACGAGAGATACGCACTGCGATAGACGCGTACAAACGAGCGTCGGACGAAGGGAGAATCCCTCACACGATCGACAGCACCGGGTACCCCCCCTCTCTGAGGATACTGGTTGAGGGAATCGAAGACGCGCGCGACCCCAAGAAGGCAAAGATCTACTTTCTACGACGGATTCCGCTTGACCCAATGCAACACGACATGCACGTTGGAGAAGACCAGATATGGGGAAAGCGTAGCTACTCAAGCGAGGCGTCCGACGCGCAGGAGGGGGACGACGTCTACGACGTGTACTCACGGTCTCCCGCAACCGGTCTCAACGGCATTCCATATCGTCGCTGGTAAGCCATGGCCACGAGAACACGATACTCATCTCAGATGCGCGCACCCCATGAGGGGTTCACACTTATCGAGCTACTGGTGGTGCTTGCGATCGTCGCATTCTTGCTAACTCTGTCATTGCCTCGGTATTTCCACAGCATCGACAAGTCCAAGGAGACGATTCTCAAGGAGAATCTGCGCGTCACCAGGGAGACAATCGACAAGTATTACGATGACACGGGTCACTATCCGGACTCATTGCAAGACCTGGTGGACCACCACTACCTCAGGGCACTGCCTGTCGACCCACTGACCGGCAGCAACAGCACGTGGGTGATCATCCCACCAGACGACTCGACGAAGGGCGCGGTCTACACCTTGAAAAGTTCGGCATCTGGACAAACGGCCGAGGGAACGCCCTATGCGGACCTATAGCGGCTGCCGGTGTCGCAAAGAAGCCGGTCTCACGTATCCTGGAGTCCTGATTCTTGTGGCGATGCTGGGCATAACTACAACTACCGCCTTGACATTGGGAGCCCTCATCGAACGTCGCATGGCAGAAGAGGAACTGCTCTATGTCGGCGAACAATATCGTGCTGCGCTTGATAGCTATTCGCGCGCAACGCCTGCGGGGACTTCCCGCTATCCCATGACGCTTCAGGACTTGCTGAGGGATCCCCGCTATCCGAATGTGCGGCGGCATCTTCGGAAGATTTATGTCGATCCTCTGACGTCCAAAGATGACTGGGTTCTTCTGCAAGCACCAGGCGGTGGGATCATTGGCCTTCACAGCGCATCGCAACGGGTCCCGATAAAGATCGCAAACTTCCCTCCTCCCTTCCAAACGTTCGAAGGGAAGGAAAGCTATTCCGACTGGGTTTTCTCCAACGAAAGTAACTTAACCTCTCACATTTACGGAGCCACCGGATCGGCTGCCAACGGCCGCTAAATCCACGGAGAGATCAGTTGAGAATAGTTATCGTAATAGAAGCATAGATAGAGAGAAATTCGGATCTGCTAGCAAACCGAAGGCTACGGACCGGTCGCGTGCCTTCGGTTCGGCAGCAACCCTGATAAGGCAGGTCTGTTATCCGAAAGAGTCTACCCAGGTCATACTGCGGCGAAAGGGCCGTTCGTTGAGGGCCGAAATCATGCGTGGTTAAGGCCGAATGCAGCATGGTCAGCACTTGCGAGGGATCATCGACCCACTGACTTTGAACTGCCTTGGCTCTGCGAGCAACGTGATAAACGCTCCGCTTCTTCTTGGTCTGACTCGACCAACACAATCTGAAACTCCCCCCATTTATCTATCTTTATGGTCACAGCGTCATTTTGGACAGCCACTCTTCTAACCACCGTTGCTGCCCAACTCCTCCATGAACGCCGTGATGGCTACCATCTCTTCTTCAGTAGCTTGAATACCTTGATTCAGTCCGCCCCATTCGTTCAACATGTCCTGAGGCGGCATGCCAGTGCTACCCATTCCGCTCAATGTTTTTCCGAGTTCTTCTGAGCGAGATCGCATCTGCTTGAGCTGCGACTCAAGTGATTTCATGCGTCTCCGGAGTGTTGCGGCGTCCTGGCCCGCCAGTTGAGGGAAGGCAGCACGATAGTCCATATACTTGTCGCCATAGACGGTACGCCATCGCAGGAAGCCCCACATCTGCCACAGTTCGCGGCCACTGGCTTGCTGCGGCAACTGTTCGGTATAGGCCGGATCTTTGAGTGCGTCCTCTTCCGACTGTCCTTTGGCTTCGCGTTGCTGCTTAAGACGGGCCTGCAGTTGCAACTGCTCCTGTTCTTCTTTCGTTAACGGTGGGGGTGGCGGCACGCCGACCTTGGCAGTGAGCGCAGTGATCTTCACCGGAGGCGGATTCTTCAGCGCGGCATCCTTGGCGGCTACCGCATCGAGCGCGCTCTGCTGTTTGCGATACCAGACGTCGTTGTCGTCGCCCAGCGGCTTGAACCAAGCCCGTGAGTCATGCACGTAGCGCGAGAAGAACAGGTCGACCGCTTGCGGCACGTCCGTGTTCTCCCATGCGTTTTGCACCGCACCCCAACTGTCGAACTTTAAGCCGAGTGCCTGCTTGGCGCGAAAGAACAGCATCGCGCCTTGCACAGCGCCGACGGCGGGAATATAGGCGATAGGACCACCCGGTGCCTCGGGTACGGCATTCTGCAAAGCGGGACGACCGCCCACGCCGGCGACTCCAGAGATCAGCGCACCCAAACTGCTTGCACCGGCCTCGACTGACCACTTCCCGCCTTCCATGATCCAGCCGAGATAGTGGCCCTTGGCCCAGCTCGGCACCAAATTTTGGTAGCTCGAATAGCGCTTGACCCACTTCAGTTCCTCAGCCAATTCGGCATCGGAGGTCAGCAAGTCGGTCTGATCTGTTTTGGCGGCGTGCTGCACGCTCGGCATGCTGCCCACCTTGCCGAGCCACCGATGGCGCCAGCGCAGGAAGTAGCCATAGTGGTGATGAATCAAGTCCGGCGTTGCCGTCGCGCCAGTGTCGGCCGTCGCCGACCGGTAGGCGTTGAAGGCTTTGATCAGGTCCGGGTCGACTTTGAACTGGTCTTGCAATTCACGCGGTGCCGAAGATGGCCTCATCAACGGCACACCGGAGATGACCGCCTCGCGGTACATGTGCGACAACGGCACTTGCGAGAGTTTGGCACTGTCATCGGGTGTCCAATCCACGCGGCGACCTCGTCCTTGCTCGCCAGGCTCGTAGCCTCCCCCCAGGTCCGAGTGCACCCCCGGGTAGACGAACTCCTCCACGTTGTCGCCGTGCGCGCTGTCCAGTGGAAATGAGCCCCGCACTTCATGACCGGACACTAGGTGCACACACCGCTTGACGAGATCCGGGCCCGGGATACGCATCCACTGCTTCTGGCCCCAAGCGCCATGCCCTGACGCCATCGTCTCGATCATGCTTTGGGCGATCCCTGCTGATGCGACGGTATCGAACAGTCCCAAGAAATCGATCTGGACGGGGATACCGCAGAGGCTGAGCTTCTCGCCATTAGCGTCACAGGCATCGCGAAGCCAGTTACAGAACACGCGCGCCTGCGCCGAGCCGCGCGAGAAACCAAAGACGTGCAGACGAATGCGCTTGATGATCGGTTTGCGCTCCTTTGGCAGGTTGCCCAGAGCTTTGGCCAGCGCTGCCTTACGCTCGTTGAGCACACGACGCCGGCCCTTGGTGTTGACTTCGCGCCAGTTGGTGCGCGCGACCGATGTGAGCGAAGCAAACGAGCCAACGGTCGCACGCAGGTTGCGGTCGAACTCGCCATGGGCGCGATACCTGCCCTGCAGTTCGCGCTCGATAGTTGCGCCGCTGCCGAGGTTGGATATCTGGATCTCGGGCGCGTTGATGTCGGCGCTCATCTGCTTGACCAAATCTCGGTCTGCTGGCGCATTTGTTAGCGGCTGGCCATGGTAATGAAAATGCAAGTGATTATGCATTTGCAACAGGCCCCAGTTGATACGACATTCGCCACCCCATCCGGCCGCTGCTCCTGCGACGGCGTGGATGCCGATGCCCAGGTCACCGACCTCCCTATAGAACGGGGTACCGACGCCTGCGGCATAGCTTGCAAAGCGGTAGCGCTTCAATTCCGTCGGTCTTGGATTTACCTCGAACAAATCAACTAGCCGTGCCACGTTGCTTTGTGCCTGTCGCGGGCGGTCGTTGTCCCTGTTATTGCGTGTGCCGTCGAAGAAGAACCCGAAATGCAACTCTTCCTCGCAGGGAGGCGGGACCTTCAGGTTGATATCCTGAAGAGATCGCTTGCGCGACATCTCCTGTTGCGAGAGTTCAAAGGGCGTGTCAGGGCACAGCGGCGCAAATTGAACGGTGGTCATCGTGGAACGGCGTGAAGGTGAGTTGTCTGCGAAGGTGGCTGCGGAGCGGGCCCCGGTCTATTTGCCTTTCGCTTTCTGCTTCTGTAGCGCTCTGTATTCCTCACGGTATTCGGGTGCGTAGCAAGTCTCGCGTTCTTGCGGAGGTTTTCGCTTCAAGCACGCATCAGTTGGGTCTTCAAGGTGATATGGGTCGCCTTCCCAGCCCGGCCCCCAGTCAGTCAAATACAGTTTGACTTCGTGATTCGGGAAAAACGCGACATAGAAATACGAACCGCCCTTCGGCGGATACTTCTCGACAGGAACTTGTTTCTCGTAGAGTGCCTTCTTGTCTTTCTCGTACAGTTCGTCGTCGCTCCACTTGATCGTCACCTTGAAGTTTGGGTCCCAATGTTTGGGCACGGAAGCGCTACCGATCCATTTGGTTCCGCCAGCATGTGGCACCATCCCTCCGGCCCACTCCCCATTGACGTAGACCGACCCGATCGGAATGTCGGTGTAGTTGAGCACGCCGATGGCGCCGCCCAGCGTTTCGTCTTCTACGTTCGCCCTTGGCGCCTCCGCTTTGCTGCACGCAGTGAGACCTAGCAGCGCGCCTGCAAGTACTACTGCACACAGTCGTTTTATCGTCTTTGCATTCATGCTGATCCCATCTCGATAGCCGCGTCTTTGGCCGCACGCAAATAGTTCTGCAACGCCCCCGGCTCACGGTGAGCATCGCCCAGCAAAGCCAAGAGCCCTGGCTCCCGCAGGTCTGCTCCATTGGTCGCGAGCGCGTGCGCCGCGAGTTCAACAGTATCCGGTGTCGAGTCGATCGAGTACTTCTTGGCCAGCGCACAGGCTTGGGAGACAAGGCGGTAGCCGTCAGCCCTGCCCGTATCAGGAAGGCTGCCCGGTGATTCCCTATCGATCAGGTCGAGGATGGCGTCCGGCATGGCTGCGTCGATCATCCGGTCAATGTCTGCTTGTGGCAACACGAGTTGCTCGATCGGATACGTCGCTGGTTCGGCATGCGATTCTGAGAGCCACAGCGTTTCCAGTTCGCCGGCCCGATCGACGTAACACCAATGCAGTAGCGGCGCAGTGAGTTGCGACCATCCAGTAGGGTTCATTGCGCCCGGAAGTGCCGGCAGGACGCGCGTGTCGGCAAAGCGCAGTAGATAACGCGACCCGTCCTCGACCACCATCGGCTGTAAGCAGGGCTGCCACAGGCGCACTAGGTGTTCTGCCGGTTGCCACGACGCGACAAAGCTGAGCATTGGGCGTCCCTGACAGTGCCTGCCCAGCGCGTTTAGGATGCCGCCCAAGTCCACGCCGGCACGCCGGTCTAGCGGCAACAGATAGGGCGAGGCGGGCAGCAACTCATGCAGCCTGCTGGTAGCCCCGTACAGTGGAAAGGATTGCAGTGGTGCGGCGAAGGGCTTGCGGCCGTAGTCGAACACACCATCGACCAGGGCAAACCAGTGCGCGCCTGGCGCAGCGTCGATCGTCTGCAACAAGCCGTCAACCCACACAGCAGGATCACGGGAATCAACCGCGAAATACATAAAAGTCCTCTTCAATTACCTGTCTACACTCGCGCCACGGGAGAACCCGAGGTGGCCGCCTTCAATAGACATTCGAGACAGACGCTTTGCGGGAACGTCGGCAGCGGATAGGACTGATTCACCGGTCCGTCGAATTTGCGTTCCGCTGATTTGTAGGTAATCGGCCCCGCACACTCCACGGTGATATTCCCACCTTCGAGCGTGATCGACGCTCCGCCGGCCGTGGCGATGCGAATGCGCTTGGCCGCCGCAAAATCCACATTCATATTGGCCGACACCAGCTTCAGGTCC
>Ga0157370_10000028_pt1 | contig 146490 bp, 263 predicted proteins | sample C35metaG_FD_113463 | JGI IMG/M metagenome (GOLD analysis project Ga0157370, IMG submission 113463) | Corn rhizosphere microbial communities from Kellogg Biological Station, Michigan, USA - C3-5 metaG | ecosystem: Host-associated > Plants > Roots > Rhizosphere > Soil | place: USA: Michigan...
TATGGAATTTAAAGGAACAAAAGATTTATCATACTTTAAAACAAATGCAGAAGAAGACTATATGTATACACCAATATCTGTTTTAAGGTATATATCAGAGCTTGAAAAACAAGAATCAACTGAAATGTTAGAAGCCTTAAAATATTTTGTAAACAGGGTTGAAGAAGGTTCTATAAGAAGTTACACTACTTATAATAAGTATAAAAAACTAATTGAGAAAATAGAAAATCAGTGACTCGATTTAAACGTAAAAACAGAACAGATATAGAGTTTAAAGGTTGCGGTGGGATAACAGATGCTTTAGATGATATGTTAAAAGATTTGTGGAGAATAAACGATGAGGAGTTAGATTACTTAATAGAAAACCTGTCTGATGATGAACTTAATATTATTCTTCCTGCATTTAAAGATATTAGTCAAATAAAATCCGCGATTAAAATTGTTAACGATAAATTAGAAGAGTATGAAACACCAAATAACACTTTGTAGATTTTTAAGTAGTTCTGCTTCCCCTCAAAAGTTCATTCCTATGGAAAATAATAAATTATGGGGCACTTATTCTTTGGAAAATGAAACTTGGGAGAATAAGGAAATTTTCGCAGTAAAAAGAGAAGACGGAAAGGAATTTAGAATAGGTGATCAAGACATTTACAGATTCAGAATTTTAGGAGAAACAATAACAGCAGATAAATCTAATGGAGAGTCTGTTTTAATAGAAAATTTATGATACTAGAAGAATTTATAGAAAAGTGGTTTCCTAAAACTGATGAATGGAGAAACGTAGCTAAGTTTATATTAGAATCTGGAGTTGAAATAACAACAGAACAAAATAAAAAATGGCTACCTGGATATACTAATATCTCTCAATCTTCCAAACCACATCATACAGATGAATTTACACGTTATATGGAAGAACAATTGTTTATGCTCCATGACACAATACATCAAATATTTACTATTACGGTAAATTGTAGTGAAGAAGAGTATATTAAACGTCAAATTTATGGAGAACTATTCGTGTTCTATTTAACAGAGTATGTTATACCTAAAGTTGGGGATGGGGTTCAAAAGAGTATCAATATGTAGAAAGTAAGCGAGATGCTATGGACTTACTAAATATTATTTTAATTGAACAACCTAGATACTCTTATAATATTATAGATTGGATGTGGAGAGTTTTTATAGAAGATGTCGAATTAAAATATATGGATAGATTAGGGGAAATACACTTAGAAAAATATAGAAAAATGTTTAAAGAAGACTTGGAAAACTCTAGAAAAAATTATAAATTTGTCCAAGATTTAGTCATTGACAGAGATTGCTGTATTATTGGTAAAACTTCTCAAAATCATATTGACTTTTTCGAAGCTGTTATGAAAGGCGCGATAAAAAACATAAAGAGAGATTTTAATTTAGAACTACCAGATAGCTGGAATTAATTATGAAACAGATTATGTTAAGACGATTAGAATTACTACAAAATAATATTTGGACAAAAGAAGAAACTCTAGAAAATATTATGGAATTAATAGAAGACTATTCAAAACAATTTATTATATTTGCAGACAGTAATCCAGAAATAGAAGTTCTTGATGAATTATATACTAAGTTTGAAAATTTTTATAGTCAAAATACAGATATAAATGGTAATAGATTATGAAAGAATGTCAACTATATGAAGAAGGTTTTTGTAGTTGTTATCAAATGATGTGTGAAGATATACAAGATTGCGCGCCAAAAATAATAACAAAAAGAAACTTAGAAACAGTTAAAAATATTATAGATGGAAAATAAAATAATAGAATTTATAAGAGAGTTTAATAGTAATTTAGAAAACAGTAATGGTAGGGTTCTATTAGCTCACGAAGATTATGGTTTTCAAGAAGGGATAGTAGTTCCTAGCTTATATTTATGGGATGATCAGAATTGTAATATAGAAAACTTTAAGACAGTTTCTTTATCTAACTTACTAAAACAAATAAGCGAATTAGAAGAAGTTGCTAATAATATGCTTGTAGAGGAAATAGATAAGTTTTTCGAGGAGATAAAAAATAAAATAGATGAAAAATTCACTTATGCAAGATTAAAATACGAAAGAATAGCCAAACTAAGGTGGAGACTTATAATCTCAGGAACATATAATGAAGATATTATGGATGATTTTATAGAAGTTGTGGCAGAGGATTTTAAATGGAAGTTTGATGGTTTAATTTTGGATTATGAGTTAAGTAATTAATTATGAAACAAACAATTTTAAATACCATAGAGGATTTAGTTTCTAATTTTGTCTATTATGACCGAAAAGAAGATGAAGATTTGTCCCAGGAAGATTTAGAACAAGCTGTAAAAACAGGAGTAATTACAGTAGATGAGATTATAGAAAAATTCGCGGAAAAAATTAAGAATAGCTTAGGAAGATGAAAGAATGGTGGAATAACTTAGATATGAACGACAAATATTTGATTCACCTTTATTCTGGAATGTTTGGAAGCGTGGAACAAAGAATAGAACAACTATATATAATTAGAAACAGTTTTAATTTTAAGAAGAAATGAATTGGATATACACAAAAGATCGTTTACCTCGCGTATGGGTAAGAGGAAATTGGGATGGATTAAAAAGTGATGAAATATTAGTAGAAGATAGAAACGGTAAAAGATATATTGCTACTCTATATTCAGGCTTTATTGATGGCGATGATTTCAATGATTGGTATAACAACAATGATTACGAAATTACAGAAGATATTGTTAGATGGATAGAAATACCTTATTAAAATGAGTAATATATTTCCGCAAAAAGAGTTAGAACAGCAATTAAATTATGTAACATCTATAGACCCTTATAGTGAAAATCAATTCTCTATTTCTGTGGCTGTTTGTGATGGTAAAATTTTAGAGTATTCTGCCCGCGACCAAGAACTATTTGATCAAGAAGTTGAAAGAATGAGTCAATATTATAACTGTGAAATTGTAGAGGAAAAAGAACGTGTTTACGAAAACGGTGGAAAAATAAATATAAGTAAAGAGTTTAAAGAAAGAGTGTTAGAGTATGCAAAAGAATACTTTAGTACAGGCAATTGTCAAAGAGAGTTAGAATTATTTACTAACTGGGATTTGATCAATGAGATGAAGAATTACACCACAAAAAAATAAGAAATATGAAAATATACGGCAGCACTCAATATTTCGACAGAGATAAAGAAACAGAAACTTACTATCAACTAAGTGTAATAAGTAAATGGGATTATTGTGGAATAGCGTCTCAAAAAGATATTATTAAATTGGAGTTGTTGGAGAAATTAATTTCGGGCGAAAAGAGTTAAAAACAGAGTAAAAAATATGAAAAATAAATACAGTTTCTTAGTTAGATTATTTATAGGTTTACCAATACTATTTATAACATTTATATTTTGGTGTATAATCTTTTTATGTTCTGACAGAGATTTAGGAAAAGTTTTGAAAGAGACAGGAGACAATTTATTGAAGGAGTAAAAGAAAAATTTAAGGAGGTATGATAAACGAATAAACTTATGGATCTAAATAAAGTACTTATTGGAGATATTGAAACAAAGGGTTTTCTTGAAGACATTCAAGGTTTAGAAACCGATTTACATGTTTTAGGAATTGCTTTCACCAATGAAGATGAAAAATGGGTTGTAAAAACAACTAATAAAAAAGAAGATGTAAAAAAAGTATTTGAAAATCCAAATAATACGATTGTAGGGCATAATTTTTTTATGTTTGATATACCATCTTTAGAAAAAATATTTAAAGATATTAATATGCAAGCTACAATTATAGATTCCTTATTAGTTGCATGGTATATTGAACCTAATAGAATAAAAGAAGGTAGAAAGTATGGATTAGGAGATTATGGAGAGGAGTTTGGTGTTGAGAAGCCTGAAATAGAATCCTGGACAGATTTGACTTATGAAGAATATGTTAACAGGGTTACCGAAGACTGTAAAATAAATACAAATACTTGGATTAAACACTTAAAAATGTTAAGGGATTTATATGAGAATGATGATGAACGTATTAAATCTTTATTAAGATTTTTGATGACCAAAGGAAAGGTGTATAAAATGCACCAAGATAATCCCTTAACACTAGATATAGAACAATGTGAAAAGAATCTCATGCTTTTTGATGAGATGATTAAAGAAAGGGTGGATAAACTTAAAGAAGTTATGCCTAAAATACCTAACCAAGTTGCAAGGACAAAACCCAAAACTTTATATAAAAAAGACGGCTCTTTGAGCGTTGCTGGAGAAAAATGGATGAATCTTGTAAAAGGTTGTAAATTATCCGAAGATTATGATGGAGTAATCAATGAAATAATAAGTTATGAAGAACCTAATCCTCAAAGTCCTTCTCAAGTTAAGGATTGGTTATTCAGTTTGGGTTGGATTCCTGAAATATACAATGAAACTAAAAATAAAAAAGGTGATACAAATAGAGTTCCACAATTAAAAGATAAGGAAAAAAATCTATGTAATTCAATTATCAAACTTGCGGATGATATACCAGAGATTAGAGAATTAACTGATTTAAGCTTATTACAACACCGTAGAGGCTACTTCGTTGGTTTCTTAAGAGATAGGATACGAGAAGATAAAATAGTGGCTAATATTGCAGGTTTTACCAATACACTAAGAATTAGACATAAAACTTTAGTTAATCTAATTAAACCTTCTGCCCCCTATGGAGAATACGTAAGAAGTTTATTAAAACCTCCTGTGGGGTTCAAAATGATAGGAAGTGATATTGGTGCTCTGGAAAGTGTCACAAGAAACAATTTTGTTTATGATATAGATAGAAAATTTGTAGAAGATCAATCACATCCATTTTATGATCCACATCTTGAAATTTGTGAAATTGCAGGGATGATGAGACCCTCAGAAGTGTTTTTTTATAAATGGTGGAAAGAAAAAAGAAAAAATCCTAATATAACTTTTGAAGAAATAGGAGAAATACCAAATGATTTTAATTTTATTTTAGATACTTACCTTACTGATGAAGAAAAAAATGAGTTTCATGATAAATTAGATAAAAAAAGACATTCAGGGAAGAGTACAAATTATAGTAGCATGTATGGCATTGGAAAGGTAAAACTTGGTAAAGATTTAAAAATTACTACAAAAGAGGCAGAAAAACTTATTGATGCCTATTGGATAAAAAATAAATGTGTACGTATATTTAGTGAATCTTGTGAGACAAAAACTGTAAACGGTCAGTTGTGGGTGAAAAATCCTTTAAATAATTATTTTTATTCCTTACGTGGGGAGAAAGACATCTTCTCTACTATAAACCAAGGGACTGGTGATTACATATTTACTTTGTGGCAACACAATTTAATGAAAATGGGTGTAAGACTTTTCGGAGGTTTTCATGATGAAATTATAACTTGCTGTAAACCAGAGGATTGTGAAGAAACTGTTGGTAAATTAAAAAAAGCTATGGAACTAGTTAATAAACAACTGAATTTAAAGGTTGCTATTGGGGTTGATTATAAGATAGGAGACTCATACGCTGATGTTCATTGATGATTACAATTAGTTTAATAAATTTGGTTTGTATTAAATAAATAACTATATTTGCTACTTTAAATTTCTTGGCGGAGATTTTTAGAAAACATATATAATTGAAACACACATAAATAAAGAGATGCCTGTATGATGCTACCGCTATAGCTGACTACAGGTTTTCTCGCTTATATGCGCCAAATGGAAAATAGTAAGTGGGTTAAATTAGTCACAAAAGAAGAAATAATAGAAAATTTAAAACAATTATAAAAATGAAAACAAAAGAAAATTATACAAGACAAGAAGCGGGCTTTTTGAGTTTAGTTTCGGTAGCATTAAAAGAGACTCCACATACATTTCAAGGCAACTGTGCTTATTACTCTATAGTTAACATAGATTTTGAGAAAAAAGAGCTTGTTTATGATATTCAAATTGATGACCATTTGCTATATTATACGTTAGTAGGTATTGCTTTTGCTCATAAATATACTTTTATAGAAAATTTTTAGTGTTTTTTATTTTGCAGTTTAAATAATATGTTGTAGGTTTGTGGTGTGGAAGACGGTTGTTCTTTGTTTTCAATCTTTTTTCGCGGAAATTTAAAAATAAGATTATGACAAAATCAGAAGCAATACAAAAAGCCTATGAAAAGCTAGGAATGGATTGGGATCAAATTAAAAACTTAGTAACAGAAGGTGGTATTTTGGTATTACCCACCCCAGATTATAAATATTCACTCACTGGATATGAAAATTTAATACTAGACAAAGATCATTTTGTTTCATTTGGAACTAATGGGTTAAAATTAATGCCTTCTTCTTTATATGGATTATATAGTAATAGGGGCTGGCTCAAGGTAGAATCCGAAGAAGACTTCCCAACAGATGAGAATGTAATGTATAGAATAGGGATGTTTTTGAATGATGGAAGATTTCATCAAGATAAGAATTTAAGTACATTAAAAACAACTTTAGAAGGTCTCTCATGGAATTACACTCATTATATGCCTGTTCCACTTCCAGAAGACGCAATTTATTAATTTCAAACTAGGAGGAAGGGTATAATTGAGGGTTGGTTTCTTGCGCAGGTTCGATTCCTGCTTTCTCCACTAAAAATAACGAATTATGAAACACCTAATACAACAAAGAATAAATCATTATAAGAATTGTCGCCAGGAATGTGAAGATTGGAGTAATCAGCAAACGGTATTTACAATTAAGATATTAGAATTAGAGTGGGTATTAAATTTAATGGAACAAAAATTATGAAACTAGACTTAGATAATTTTACTTTTTTAGATGGAAGAGCGTTTGAAAAATTTAAAAACGAGTATGACGAACATTTCCGTCAAAGTTATTATAATGGAGCAACAAGAGATGAACATATGGATAATGACTTAGAGTATTTAAAAGTTGCTTTTGAGTTTTTCTTTTCGCGCGGATATATAAAATAAAAGATATGAATAATATAGCAATTTACTCAAATGATGACGAAGATTCAAAACTTTTATTATGTACTCTTTTAGAAAAAGGTTATCAATTAGATGAAGATATTTCTTATAAAGATTTTACATATAGAGTTTATATTCCAGATTTAAATATATTTGTATCTCATTTATGTTTAGAGATGCATTACCCTAAGTACGAGCAAAATTTAATTTATGTAACCGATTATTTATGAAATACATAGAAAGTTATTGGGCAGAAGAATTACCAAACGGAGTTATACATTTGTTAATTAATTGTCGTCAAAGAGAGATTTATTTTCATGCTTTTGCTGACGATTGGTTTTTAGTTTGTGGCACAGAAGAAGAATATGATAATATGGAAAAAGATTGTACCCTTAGAACAGAACAGTTTATTCCCAATAATAAAGATGTGATTTATATTAGAAGTTATATGAAGGAGAAAGATCAGTTGAGTTTCTTCTGGATTCCTTTTGAGCGCGGGAAAAGAAGTAAAAACATAATTTTACAAAGTAAAAAATAATAAGATGTTGATTATGAACACTAACGAAATCATAACAGAATTAGAAGATTTCAGAATTTGGCAAGAAGAAAAACCACAATACGATTTATATCCTCAATCTGATAGATTAAAAATAGCTTTAGAATTAGCAATTAAAAAACTAGAAATTCAATGCAATTAATAGACTACATAGACTTCCACTCAATATTTGAAAAAATCAAAAAAGACCAACTTGAAATGTATCCAACAGCACAGGATTATATTAAAGAGTTAGAATACTATGAGGAAAATTTTGATTATGTTGAAGAAATGTATAAAGCTTTAACTACAGATTTAATTCCAGGAGATGCTGAAGCTAACAATTCTCAAACTTCTTGTGACGCAGACACTATTTGGTTATTAGAAAACAGATTAGAGTTGGTATGGACTATAGGAGGTAATAACGCTACAGAAAATGGCGACGATTATTGGGGATATGGGTGGCGATTTACAATAGATTTAGATAACGAGTTATTTGTAGGATACTCAGAAGAAAATTATAGTTAGTATGACAACACAATTCATAACAGACACAGATCTAGAAACCAACGTATTTTATTGGTTAGATCACTATACAAGTCACGGAGAAAATCATTATAGTGATACTTCGGAGGAAAGAATAGTAGAAATATATTATGATAAAATTGTAGACAGAGTATTAGAAGATTTACCTGAACTACAAGACGATGAAATTGAGGATTTAACTGAGAGGATTAATAAGATAATATGAAAACAATTATTATAATAACCGTCCTTTTCTTTTTATGGCGACAGTATAAACCAGTGATAGAATACATTCCAGAAAGTAAAATATGGGTGTTATATTATAATGGAAAACAAACAAGAAAAATGTTTATATTATGGCAGAACTAAAAGAACCGAGATTACTATATAACTGTATTCTCACACCAGACGGGACAGCTTTAGTATCCAGGCACAGACATGATTATGTAAGTTATGTTGATGATAACAAAGAGACTTACGTAAATGACGGAGGGCTGGATTATTTAAGAAGATCTGTAAATAAAGAGCCTTATATTGATATGTCTATTTATGATACTGATGATTTTGAGACAATTCGTTTTTATTTTGAACGCTGTGGATATGGGAAGAATGGAGATGAGCCTTTACATTATACTAAGTTAAAGGACATGTCAGACGACCATATTCAAGCTGTTATAGATTATGAGACTGAGCGTGGAGGAAAGTTTATTGAAATTTATAAAAAGGAGCAGAAATACCGTAAAAAGAAAGGATTATGACACCAATACAGGAATTACTTAAGCAATTAAATGAAGTTAAATCTGAAAATTCTTTTATTAATACTACAATAAATTTAGTTATAGATTTGGTGGAAGAAAAAATAAAAAAAGAAAAACTGATAATAAACAAAGCTCATGCAGATGGAGTTATGTGGGGATTACAGGCTGTTACAGGAAATAAAGTAAGTGAAACAAATTATTATGAAGAAAAATATGGAATTAATCGAGATAGTAAATAAGTTAGTCGGTAGAATAGATCCTGCTGGAGATGCGAGCAGAGATGATCAATATTTTGAAAATCTAGTTGTAATGTGCGATTTAGTAAATGAATTAGTCACACAAATTGATAATGTAAGTTATAGAAATAAAGATGCATATGAAGCTTCTGTTGTAAAAGCTAAAGATTATGCGTTTAATTTTTTAACTAAAGATTTAGGAATATATAATGAATAGTCCATTTGAACTGTATTTACTTATTTTAGGTGAGCGTTCAGTTGATTACAGTTACACACCAGAAATAATTTATGAACATCTGGATTATTTTAGAAATTGTTGGGAGAATAACTTATCGTGCTATAAAGCACTTGAATTTTTTAGTTTTCAATTATATAAAGATGAATAGCTATTTAGATTTAGAATTCCCGTGGTATCAGAATGGTATCAAAACTATCAAACCGTCAGGGATGATTTCTTTAAGAAAGTTTATCTCAGCCGTTATTTCTCCAAAACCTGATATGATAGAAGCTTTTAAACTTATTCAAGAGGCGGGGAAAAGAAAAGATAAAGGAGAGAAAGACAGATTGAAAACTGAAAAATTATTTTTTACAACACCATCTGTCATAGTTGATCCCATACGTAATTATGAGTCAATAAAAAAATTTCTTCCTTTTGCTATTTTGGAATATGATGATATACCCTATGCAGAAGAATTGAGAGATTACATTTTTGAGAAAAGAAAAGACTGCATTTTTGCTTTTGTTTCACCGTCAAAAACGGGGAGTAAGTTTATTTTTCACATAGAAACTCCTAAAAGTATTGAACATTACAAACAGCTTTATTTTGGAATTGTTTACGACCTAGACAAATTCAAGAATCTGGATTTGAGTAATGAGCGAGTTACCCAACCATTATTCAATAGCTATGATCCTAATGCAAAATTCAGAGAAGATGCTTTAGTTTCTAAAAAACGAGGTTATAAAGAAAATGCTTTCGATGCTAATAAAGAGATAGAGTTCGAAATTCCAGAAAAAATTGATGAAACAGTAGAGAAAAAAGTTATAAGTAAGATATATTTTTTAATGGATAGAATTGTAGATAACGCTCATCCTCAATTATTAGGTCTTTCGTTTTTAATTGGTGGGTGGTCTGGCGCTAACTTCATAGGTCAGGAACTCGCCTATGATACTATGGTAGATGCAATAGAGCAGAATGATTATATGAGCAAAAATGTGCAAGGATATCTATTAACAGCCAAACAGATGTTTTTTAAGGGATTGAATCATCCTGCTGAATTTAAGACTAATTGATTATGACCAGAGAACAAAAATTGCTAACCTTATTACAACCCAAGGATTATGTTTCGAAAATTAAGCTATTTTGTCCTTATTCTAATTTTTCTTGCCGAAAATTTGGTCAATCCGAAAAACTTCCTTACATTAGCCGAATAATTATAAAACCAAGAGAAAATGGGTAATTTATTAGAAGATTTAAAAAAGTATTATACCGAAACTTCAGAAGAACAAATTAAAAAAGATTGGGCTAAAAGTGAAAAGTACGATCAGGTGGGAATTACTGTTGATGACTTTATAAAAATAAATAAAAGCAATATGAATGAATTAGAAAAATTAAGAGAAGATTTTAAAAAGCCTAGATTCAATAATTTCGAGTTAGAGGACACCTTGCGAGCTATATTTATTGACGAAACTAAAAATAAGCTCTGGGCTGAAAAGGGAGACGGAGATGCAAATTTTGCTGAAGAGTATGTCTTTTGGTTAGAAGAATTAATTTTAAGTAATAAATAAAAATTATGGAATTAACAGAACTAATGAAAGCCCTGGCTAAGAAGAACATCTCGACATCTATAAGATATGACCCAGAATACAATCAAGCATATCTAGATTTAGAGACAAATGCAAAGAGTCATTTATATTTGTATGAAGATGAAATATTAAGAGGCAGGTATCAATATGAGAAACGAATAGAAATATATTTTAAAACCGAGGATGAAATAATAACGGAATTGTGTCGAGAATTCATAGAAGCACTGCATGGTAGAGGGTATTATCAATCTGGTTGGGGAGAGATATGTAAAGAAAAGGGTATGGATTTAGAAATTATTTATTTTTAGAGTTATGAAATACGGATTATTTGCAACAGAGAAGATACGAACAGAATATACAACTATAGGACATTATTTATCGGAAAGTTGTTTTGAGTATTTGTGCTCATTCGATTCTGTAGAGGAAGCTAAAGAAGCTCAGAAAAATTATTCAATTAATACTATTATTATACCTCATTATTGATATGACAAAGAAAGAACAATTCATAAATTATTTAAAAGAGCAAGGACTTTTAAAATTATTTTTACCTGTAATTCCAGATAAAGACACTCTAGTTTTTTATAGAGATGTATTTATAACTACTTTTCAACTTTGGTGTTTGAATCTAGCTATTTTATTCTGTTTTATTATGGTACTCCCTTTATTAGTTAAACCTCAATATATTTTAATTGATATTTGGAATGTTATTGTTAAATGGATAACACATCCTTATCAAATTAATTACCTAGTATTTTGCTTTTTTCTTTCACTATATTTAACTTTTTTAGAATCATGAAATATTTATTATTATATTTTGCACCATTAGTGCTTACAAACGCTTTTTATTTTTTGTTCCGCGCGAAAAAAGATAAAACAGATTATTCCTTGTTCATGCAACTAACTCTAGTACCCTTATTAAATTTATTAATATTAGGTCTACAACTAAGGATTTTGTGGGAAGATTATGTAAAAATTAAAACAAGAGAAGATGAGTGATATGATAATATATACAGAAGATGGAGAGTACAATCTACATAATTCTGAACTAATAGAACATCTTGAAAACGATGGATATACTATAATAGGTGATGGTTTACATACCGTTGATTATGAAGGGAATAAGATGCTTAGAGAAATTATACAGTTGTTTCTTGTTTCTGATATTTTTGCGCGAGAAAATATTTATAGAAAATTATTTGATAAAGAAACTGAAGATATAGATTTTACTTTAAATAAGTATAATAACTATGATATTTTTAATTATCTCGACTATAATTCTTTTGACTTCTTAGATAATATAGATAGCCAAGAGACAGTACGCCATTTAGAGGATTGTGGATATGTAGTAAAAGACAGGTGGGAAGAATGAGTAAACTTTTAATATTTGAAAATCGTTTAAAGAAAATAGGAATAGATATAAAAATGTATGGAAATATGCCTTGGATTTATATAGATTATATAAACGGTAAAAAAGTAAAAGAAAAGTTTCAAGGAAATCATGGTTTTACAATAGCTTTCTTAAATAATACTCAAGAAATAAAATTTACAGATTTAAAAACAATATTTAAATTAATAAGACAGTATATATGAACAAACTAAGACAACAACTAAATGAATTAGAAAAAGTGTGTGATGATTTTGCAATAGCTTTTGTTAAGTACATTGATAAATCTTACTATCAACACCCAACTAAAAGGAATTGTTATGCTAAATGTGAAGAAGATTTTCACAGCGGGGAAACATATACAATAAAAGAATTATTAAAACTATACAAAAATGAATAAACCATATATAAGAACAGAAATAACTATAGCAGATGGTGAGCAATCAATGTATATTCAACCAGGTGTAGGAGAGAATATAGAAATATATTTTAAAGAGATAGAAGATCAAAAACAGAGTGATTTGTTTTATATTTCTAAAGATGAGCTCCCAGTTATTATTCAAAAACTACAAGAAATGATGGACTATAATTCGGCGGATAAAAAGTAAATATGAGAAAAGTAAATGAAAATTTTTCGTCAGTATTAATTAATTATTATTTGACAGAATTGTGCACTTTGAAAAAAGGTAAAAAGAAAGGGTTGGGTTCTAACCAATCAGTTTATAATATTACTACTGAGATGTTATCAGAGCATGGCTTACATTCAGATGGTGCAACTACAATTGGTGATTTAACATTTATTCATTTCAGACTAAATAGGAAATTTCCTGCTGAAAATTCAGAATTATTTGATCAAATATATGGTTATGATAATTTAAAAGTAGACATAGGATTACCCTTTGAAACAGACCAATGCGCTTTTAGTTTTGAATATGATACTAATAATAAAAGCTGTACATTGAGGAAAAATGTATGGGGTAGGGTTGAAAAACTAATGTATTTCGAAACCTTTAATGATTTGTGGGTAAATTATAAAAATGCGAAATCTTTTGAGAAGGTTTTACAAATCGCGGAAAAAGAGATAAAAACAGAGAAATAAATACGATACAATCAATTTTAATAATTTACAGTATAATTACAGGTGTTCATTTTCTTGCGACAGGGCTATACCTACTACAAGATGATATAGATGAAATAGATGGTTTTTGGGATTGGGTAATATACAATGTATTTTGGATAGTACAACCTATAAAAGCTATAATTAAATTCGTAAAAACAAATATAAAATAAATGGATAAACAGAGAAAGTATTCAGAAGAACAAATTAAATATGTCCAGGATTTAGTAGAGGCAGGAAATAATGTTACACCTTCTGCTAAACTAATGTGTGATTTTTTTAATATTCCCTATAACGAGTCTGTCGGGAGGGTTTTTAGAAATAAGATGCAAAAAACAGGAGTCACTGCGAATACTACTTCAATAGAAGATACAGATGTCTTTAAAGAGGCTCAGAATAAAAAACATGACTCTTCTAAAAAACGATTTTTAATTAGTTGGGCACAGTCAGAAACTAAGGTGCATAAAGGATTTCTTAAAAATATGGAAGCTTATTCAAATCATATTGATGCTCAGATTCTTATTGTTGCAGGAAGGTATCGGAATCCGACATCTCTTTCCGCAAGTAAAAGTATAGAGGATAAAGAGAAAAACGTTAAAAATTCGTGGGATGAGTCGGTATTACCCTATTTAGATGCTGCAAGACATAATATACATAAACATTTAGTAGTTTTATCAGATGTTAAAATACAACCAACTGCTTCTACTCCTATTCAAGGTTTAAATAATATTACAGGATTGGAAAGTTGTATTGTAGGTCATCCTAGAGTGCAATTAAGGTCTTTACCTGTAGTTGAAGGTTACCCAAGTAAAATGGTTTTAACTACTGGAGCAGTTACTGAATCAAATTACACTGATACTGCTATAGGAAAAAAATCTGAATTCCACCATCAATTAGGATGTGTAGTAGTAGAGTTAGATAAAGATATTTTTCATATACGCCAAATAACCGCAGATGATAAAGGGGATTTTTACGATTTAGTATATTGTATTAAATCAGGAGAAGTGCATCAATGTAATGAAGGTGTTCCTGCTATTGTTTTTGGCGATTTGCATATTACAGAGCATAACCCTGAAGTAGTAGAAGCCTCCTTCGATTTAGCTAAAAAATTAAAGCCAAATAAAATTGTTTTACATGATGTTGTAAATTCTCACTCTATCTCTCATCACGAAAAAAGAGATCCTTTCTTACTATTACAACGTGAAGAAGATGGTTCCTGGGAGCTTCAAAAAGAGTTAGACACCGTTATTGAATGGTTTAATGATCATCCTAATTTTAATTATGTGGCTGTTCGTTCTAACCATTGCGAGTTTATTGACCGCTGGCTTAGAAATGAAGATTGGAGAAAAGTGAGTAATAAACGATTATATCTAGAATTTGCCAATCTTATAGCTGAAGGAAAAGCCACTAAAGGAATTGTTCCATATTATTTAGAAGAGAGGTTAAGCAATGTAAAAGCTTTAGGTATTGATGAAAGATTTGATATAAAGGATTGGGAATTATCAATACACGGTCACATTGGTGTTCATGGATCTAGACCTAGTCCAATACAAATGAAAAATCTTCCGGTCAAAACAATTACAGGGCACTCACATGTTGCTCATAGAGTAGACGGGCATTTATCAGTCGGTACTTTAACTTATTTAAGAGTTGGTTATAATCAAGGAAGTAGTGCATGGAGTAATTCAAATGTTGTTATTTACCCTAACGGTAAAGCTTCACATGTTCATATAATAAACAATAAATATACAACTCTATTTTAATGAATTTCCCTCTCTAACCCAGAGGGATTTTTCATTTACACTCTATTTTATTTTAAAAATTTTTTACTATTTCTCTTGTGTATTAAATATATTCTTTGTAGGTTTGTCAAATATTAATCTGCTGTTTATCTGTTTATGCGGCGAAAAAATTATAAAATATGATAAATTATGAAGAAATAAAAGCTAAAATGGATGCTTATCTGGAATCTGAAGAATGTAAAGAGTATTTCCGTAAGATGAGGGCATGGAATAAACGTGAAAAATATCACTCGGAAAGAGTACATGAGTTCATCAAACTTAATCCAATATATCTTGAGAAATTCTTAATATGGGAAGAAAAGTATCAAGAACGAAAATATAAACAAGGTGTAATTACAAATTCAAGACTGTTCAATATGATATTTGGTATTTGGTCACAATACGGCAAGGAAACAAACAAAGATTACAAAAAAGATAAGTATGGATTTTTAGGGGGATCTTATAAGTATTTGGGGTATAAAATGCAGGTTTTTATAGGTCAAGGTAGTTTTCATAGGGTTTATAAACATAAAGAATGTATATTTCAAAGTAATTAATAATTTAAAAATAAATAAAATATGAGAGTATCTGACGAAGCAGTGAAACAGCCATTAAAATTAGATGGTAGGAAAGTAATTGTTCAAGAAATTAGTTGTTACGAATACGTTAAAACGGATAAAGCTTTTATTTATAGAAAAGAAGTTATATATCACTTCAAAAATGAGGAAGAAGCAACGGAATATTATTATAAAAATAAATAAGAGAGGGAAATACAAAAATAGATATGATAAAATTAGACGAAAATTCAAACGCACAAGCTTGGGAATTAGAAGTAGTTTGTAGAAATAAGAAATATTTAGACGCTGTAGTAAAAGCTATTTTAAAATATGGCTGTATTGGTTTTGAAGTAGAGGCTGGAGAAGGTGGTTATAAAAAAGATATATGGGACGGTAGATATACTGTTTTAATTTGGTGCAGTTGGTTTAGTTATTTGGGAAAATTAGGAGTAGATTTGTCGGATATTGAAGAAAAATTAGAAAAAATATGAATTACAAAACAAAAAGAAATTTAGTTATTGCCTTAGACATAGTTCTTTGGATTGCATTATTATTTTTTGGATTTAAATATTTTACAGGATGTTAAAGAAAATTAGAGAAAAAAGAATTGAACAGTTTAAAAAAGATTTCCCAGATTTTAAAGTTGCCAAGAAAACAGGATCTTTGTATATTCCTATAGATGAGCAAAAGATTCCTAAAACTATTAAATATAATGGTAGAGCAATTACTAAAGGAACGATTAATAAACTAGGAACATTTCAGCATTGGGATATCACAACTAACAGAAGAGTTTATTTGATGAGTCCAAAAGGAAGATTAATGATTAAGTATCCTAATAAGAATTTTAAATCCGTTACACTAAAAAGTTTAAGAGGAGATTGTAATGATCTCTCTAATGTCTTTTTTATAGGTAAGAAATATGAATGGTTGAAAGATTATGGAAAATTACAGGCTTACAAATTCTTTCAAGGTTTTAATTCTTTGGGGGAAGCTAAAAAATTTTTAGGTTATTCTTTTATCTCCGATGAAGATTTTGTTAAATGTTTTTCGGAGTACGATGTTGATGCTCTAGAAGTAATGATCTTAGCTAAAGAAAAGAAAAACGCAGTGAATTTACTTAAGGATATAAAATCTGAAACTATAGATATTTTAAGAGATTATATCAGCATGTGTCAGGATAATGGGTTATCTATTGAAATTCCCGCAGGTAAAAATAAACTAGAGGAGCTACATGATTCAGCTAGATGGGAAATAAATAAAATGACTGCTGAATATTACTCTAAAGAATACAGATATGGTATTAAAGAGGATTTTACAGAATTTTGGAAAGAAAGTGGACTTGTTTTTAGACGTTTAGAAACACCATATGAAATGTATACGCAAGGTTTGAAACAACATCATTGTATAGGAACAAATTATGCCAAAACATTACATCAATACGCTTTTTATACTTTTACTTTTGAAGATAATGAGTATGATATGCAGATTTATAGAGATGGTACAATAGGGCAGTTTTATGGAAGAAAGAATTGTAGTCCTCCTGAAAGTTTGCGTGAAAAAATAAAACAAACTCCTACTTTAAAATTTCAGTTGGAAGATACTAAACCTGGATTGGACAACTATCCTATGATAAAGGAAGGAAGTAATGAAGAACTAATACCATTTTAATGAAAACAAATATAAAAATTATGATAGGAATTAAATGTAAATCAGGGCACGTTTTTTCAGCGTGTAATGAAAATTATATAGACGCGGAATGGAAATTACAAGAAGCTTATTATAAAGCTCAGGGATGTGAAATTGAGTTATCTGACGAGGTTAGATTCTCTGAATGTGATTGTGAACATTGTCAGTCTTTAGAACATGAATTTGAGAATTTGATTGAAGAAATTATTACTAATAGCGAAAATTAAAAATTATGTCAGCAACTTACGAAGGATTTGAAGAAAAAGACATCATTACCCCTGATTTAATAGGTGAGAAAATAATAGAATATGCTAAAAAATACGAAGGTACAGATAAATATGGGGCAGTTATGCTAGCCATAGAATTTGGTTATGAGTTAGCTTTAAAAAATCTATAATATGAAAATATATAAATTTGAACATAAAGGGATAGGCGGAGAGACTGATTGGGTTTGCGCGCCTAATATAAAAGAAGCAAGAGATTTTTATTCTGGTGAATCAGGTATTAGGTCTTTTGAGAATTTTATTGTTAAAGTTTTAACTAAGGCTGAATTAGAAAATAGTTACTTACTTGATTTAGATGAACCAGAGCCAGATTGGGATGAGTATGAAGGAGATTTAATTGAAGATGATTTTTGTTGCGGTTATTTGGTTATACAATCTTTTGCGGAATATTTAAAAACAGCTAAGTATACAGATATGGTAGCTACAACAGCTTATTAATTATGAAGAACGATAAAGGATTATTTATAAAAGATCCAGATAAATTTCGAGTACCAAGAAAGTTAAAAAAACAAATTCCTAAAGATACTTTTTATTGTTATAAGCCAACTTCGGATTTTCATTATCTTAAAAGTGGAAATTATGGTTTTACTGTTAAAACTTGTCCTTTTTATACTTGGAAAGCATTTAAAGATATGAAACCATTACCTTCTTGGATAGACGATGACTATTTAGAAGAATTCGGAGATGTTGAAAATGGCTGGTGTAAACTAGTCAAATGTGAAATAGAGGATCAATGTAAAAGTTGCGGATTAAAAACAGGGTATTAATTATGGATCAAATAAAAATAAAGAGAATATGAAAGAATCAATACACAATCTAGTAAAAGTACTAGAACAATTAGAAGATTATTTAGATTTTACTGTATTTTATACTTATGAAGAGTTTCTTTCTTCTCATCATTTTTGCCCCGCTTTTGACTTTGAAAGGGACTACTATGAAATCCAATATGATAGTGATAATGATTTGCAGATTTTACGATGGGTTTTAAAATCAGGTAATTATGAGAAAGGGTTTGTTTTAAGTGAAATAGAGATAAAAGAATTAACCTCAAATTTAGTTACAGGTTGGGCAGAAAAAGTTTTAAAAACTAATAAAGAGGGAATAGAAAAAATAAACGAAGACAACTGGCAACATTTCTTAAAAGGAGATATTATTACTTCAGAGTTTAGTGAAGATGTAATTTATTCTATAAGAACAGAAAAATTAAGCAGAGAAGAAATTATGGACAGATATAAAATTAAATTATGAACTGGAAAGAAGAAAATGATGAGTGGTATTTAAACACACCTATAGGGAAAATGAGGATAAAGAAAGACTCTGGAACTTACGATGCGTATTGTAATGACAATTTACTAGGTTCTTATTGGGATTTAAAAAATGCACAAGACGAAGTTAAAGTAAATTTGTCTGTAACCTACTACAGACTTAAAATATTATTAGAGTTATGACAGCACTCCAATTCCTAAAAGAAAAACAAGAAGAGCATTTCAAATTACATGGTGTATATGCAGATGTAGACAGTAAGATAGCTCAGTGGATGGAAGAGTATAAGAATTTAGATAATTATACGGATGGCGTTTATAATACTTTATTGAATAACATTAATAGGGTGGAAGTAATTAATCATAATTCTTCTAGATTTGATATTGGTTGTATTTTTTCTTTTCGCGGCAATATTGAGTTACAATTACAAGACAATAATAAAACTATAAAAGTGTTTATATGAAAACTACATTATTAACTACAACAGCCATTTTCTTAATGATTTTGGCTTTTTCTTTTAAGTTCGAATTCGCGCCGAAAAAAGGATTCAAAAAAGTAGAATTAGATCAATCTATAAAAATAATAAACTTAACTTCTTATAGGTATTTAGACACTATAGCTAGCGTAGCTGCGAAAAGCTTACGAGTAAAAGATGTCACTATTATAATTACAGATATTCCAGGAGAATATTTATATGAAAATGCTTTACTAGCTTATACAGAGAAAATAGATGATATTTATTATATTAGAATGAGATATGATTATGGAGTTTATTTAGGGTGTTTAATTAGTTGTCATGAAATGATCCATTTATCTCAAATGTATTTTGGAAGGTTGTTTATTACTAATGATGGTTTTATTTTTGATAATGAATTTATTCCATTTACTTCTAATTATGAAGATAGGAAGTTTGAAGCAGAAGCTTTCATGTATGAAATGTCATTAAAATACGAAGTAGATTCTATTTTAAGCCACGATTATTAGATTTGTATATTCGTCTATCAACTTATAAAAAATAAGCCCTTAGAAACGTTAATTTGTCTCTAGGGCTTTTTGGTTTTTCAACTCTAAGTAACTATAATAAAATTTTCTGCATAATATAGATTCAATTTCTTTTAACTTTTTTTCTTTGTGAAGCAATTTTGCCTCTTTATATTTTCTTATATAACCTAATTCTGTAATATAAAATAATCCTGCATAATCTGGAAGTAAATCTTTTACTTTTTCTAAAAGAGTGTAAGGTACGCAAAAATAAAACCTATTGGGAATGAATACAGGAATACATTCTCCTTTTTTATACCAAATTAAAAGACCATCTTCTTTTCTTGCATAATCGCTTTCTGCGACGACAAAACCATTTTTTAGGATACTGTGCTTACTTTTCTTAAAATCTGCCTTAAAATCGCTAAAACTTACCTTAACTTCAATGTCTAGGCAATAGCCATTCTCTTTTACTACTAAAAAATCTGTTTCTTTATAATGATGGTCGAAAACATATGTATTAGAAACCATGTATCTGGAGTTATTTGAAAAATGCGATCTCAGTGCGTTGTCTATATCTTTTGCGGTCATACTAATTTGTAGGCTTCTGTATTCTTTGTAATTCTTTTCTTAGCCTTTCTTCTTCCTCATACTCAAGACTTGTAAAAGCTTCTACATATTTATCAATCAATATCTCAATACAGTCATCGTAATTAAAGCGTCTTATATTGATTCCTAACTCTTGCATTTTATCTAGGTTTTCTTTAGCTTTTGGTGTCATAATACTCTATTTTAATTACTGCTTTTTCAATTAATTCTTCCAATACTTCATGGGTCTTCTCTTGATAATACTCACGATATCCCAGAGTATATTTCAAAGACCCTATTAAAGCATTCATTGCTTCTCCTTTCTTTTTCCAGGAAAATTTTCCAGAGTTCATTACTAATAAATCTCCTTCAAAGTATATTCTATAACCTGCTTTTGAACTTGTTTTTAACTGTTGTAGTTCTTGTAATATTTTATCTGTCATATAGTCTTTCTATTATTGCTATTTTTAATTTTGTTTGTCATAATTTACCTTGTTTTAAAAGTATTCTAATATACATTATCAATCTTCCTAGATTATTTTCACCCACGTTTGGATTCTGTTTTAGATCAACTCCCCAAAAAATGTCATTCCAGTAGTTTCCTTCCTGTATATTTTCATTACCTGTGTTTAATAATTTACTTCTAAATGGCTCTTGAGTAAACTTTTTGACCAGTAATTTATACATTATTTCAAGTTTAACCTCTTCCCAATCTTTTCTTATCTGAATATTTTTAGATTCTTTTTTAACGACATTCGGTGGGTTTTCCAGACAAAATTTAAACCAGCTAACATCATCTGTGTTCTTTTGTGCCATATAAGCATTTTCAACAGATTTGTAGATTAGCCCATTATGTATAATATCACATGAATACATGTTGGATAGCCAATTATATTCTCCTCTGAAGTTACTTATCATATTCAGGTATTTCTGTCCAACGTTCTACTATCTCATAACTTTTTCTCCCGCCAACACAATACCAATTTCCATGGTAAGATGCTATTCGGTATTCGCTCCACCCAGGAGTTTTAGTATTATTTACCCAAACTAATACATGTCTGTCATTATCAGGTGTTTTGTCTTCTACAAGATGCCATTTATTTCTCATAATTCTCCCATTTCTTTTAACTGTTCTCTGACTATCTTCAAGTCACTTTCTGTCTGCTCTCTTATTTTCTTGCGCAAAACTGGGTCACATTCATAATTCAAAGCTGTAAACACTGATCTCGGCGCATTTTTAGGAAAAGACATTTTAAGTCTGTGTTGTTTGTAATACTCGTAATCCTCTAAAGTTTTACAATAATCTCCCGACCCTGCCCAAATATGGGTGTGTCTTCCCCAACCGTTTAGGTTTTTAAATTCATTCCAAGTTAGTTTACTCATAATAAATTATATTTAATTAAAAATTGTCTGTGCCTAAATTCTATTTCTTCATCAGTTAATACCTTATCCCAGAAATCTATTGAAATACCTAGTGTGTCATACAGTAATTTAAGCATACGCATTTGCATTCCTTGATATTCTTGTATTAATATTGGTTTAATTTCCATTTCTATAGAATCTGGGTGCATCATTCATCCAATAATATTTTTCATATTGCTCATACCATATTCCATTTATTCGAAAATTTTTACAACCTAAATTCCAGCTTATATCTGCATTAGGAAAATATTTTCTAAATATAGGAATTAATCTACTTGGTAAATTACCTATGTATACCTCACAATTTGCTATAACTGAATTTATATCTTCTAAGTTATTAGCATCTAATTCTTTATTTTCTATAAAACTAACTGACATTTATTTAAATATTAAGTAAAACTTCGGAAAAATATATTTATTCGGCGCATAAAAACTAAGAGTATTTTCATGAAAATCATATCTGAATTTTGCTTTGGAAATAGGTATATAATCTTTAACCAATTTTAAAATCTCTTCTTTATTTTTATCTTTATTTGCACGAATTAAACTTTCATACTCCCAGAAAACTTTAGTATCGTTAAAACCTGAACTTCCGTATTTTGTGAAATACTCATAATCGATTTGGCTGTAACTTTTTGTATATTCTACTCTCATATTTGTTATTTTATAAATTCTATTACTGCCCACATCCAAATAAAATGAAATACCTGATCCACTACAAAATGACCCCAAGGCAAAACTCTTTCATATTGATTATTGGCAACTAAAGCATTGTGTTTTAATTCCCTTTGAAAACTTCCCATAGTTTTACACCACCAAGATACAAAATTTGTTCTGTCTTGTATCCAATGTTGTGCGTAAATTAATAGTATTTGTACTGGGGTTAAATTTGTTAGAAGAAAAGGTAGTATATAAAGAGTTACATGTAAAGTACAACTCCAATTGTTTTTCTTTTTATTTACGGCTTGCCAATCATTTTGTAATAAAAAGTCGCCTATAAAATGGGCTAAAACCCAAGGTAAATTTATCATAAGTGGTATTTTGGACAATTATTACTATGCTCTCCTGTGGTCATATAACAGCAGATACATTCATTATTTACTTCTGAGTTTTCTCGCTCATATATTTTATTTTCTAACCATTCTATATAATTTTGATTAGAGCTTAAAAACATATATTCTACAGAGTCTGTGGTTTTATTCCAACACTCTGATTCAAATTCTCCTCTTAATGTCATAATTTAAGTTTCTTTAATAGTTCCTCGATTGTTTCTAGCGTACTTTATTTTATGTAATTATGTGATGCTTTACACAGCTCAGTAAATTTTTCTTTTAACCAATTGTTTCTTAAATCTAACAGTTCCTTTTTAAATTCTTTTTCCGCTGATTTTATAGAATATTCTTTCCCTATAGATTCTAAATTAGTTTCATCTAATTCGGTTGTAGTGAATATTTCTTTTGAGTCATCGCATTGCCAATAAAAGCTAATATACTCTAAATGAAGATTTTTATATTTACAAGTAGCAATATCAGTTTTTAATACCATTGGTTTATTTGTTATTGGACTGTTCATCTCTTTCTGCTTAATATCTTACTTATCACTTCTTTATCAGTATAATTATGTCCTAAGAAAGTACTTAAATCTTAGGTTGGTAGTGAATCTACCCTCGCATTCGGATGTATACAATAAGACTCTTCTTTAATATATGGATTTTCTCCTATATAAGTAAAAGTTAAACCCATTCTATATTTACTTGGTTTCCATTTTTCATATCTGCCTGTTTAAATACAAATTATATCTAGCCCATCTCTCCATCAATTCAATCTTTTGGTGTTTAGCTTCTCTTAATACTAATCTCCACCATATTCTTTTAAGTCTTTTCATATTTTATAATTCTAATTGGTATTCCTTTCTTCTTAGCCTTGGAAATTGAATCTGCTGTTCCATTACTACCTGTTGTTATTGCGATAAGATAATCTGAAGCATCAACTATTTGTGTGTTTCTTAATAAAGGTGCTAATTTTGGTGGATTATTTTTGTAGTCGGGTAGAAATTCAATCATTTCTAAATTAGGTCTTTCTTTCCAGTATTCTCGGCATAATTTATCGACCCCAGTAGCACCACCACTTACTAGACAAATATTTTCTTCTATATTTTGTAAATAATAGTCTAAAGTTTTAAATACAAATTCGCGATCTGAAATTGACCTTGAACCTACTACAGCTACATATTTCATATTTATTTAGTTTTAAATTCTAGAGAATGATTTTCCCAATTATATTTCGTTATTCCTCTGCCATAGTTTTTCATACATAGTCTAATAAAATCGAAGTAGCTTATAAAAACACCCTTATACTCAAATCTTAGATACTGTACCATTAAAACACTTTTAAAGTTATCATTTCTTCATCATTTTCGATCATCAACTCAAAATCTTTATTTACAATAAACGCAAAGTCTGGATTTTTAAATACAGTCCGTAATGCTTTCCAATCATCATCTATAGAAAAAGCTAATATTAACTCTTCATTGTCTGATACACCCAAACAATCTAAGTATAAATCTGTTTCTAAACTTATTTTTACATTTTGTGTTATACTGACATTTTTATCCCTCCAAGATTCGGCGAATAAAATTACTCTGCCATCCTTCTCCTGTATCTCGCTATTTCTTAAATAACTTGAAATATGTATTAGTTCTAGCATAAGATTGGCATTGAATCAGATTGAACACATCCAGGGACAGGAATCATATTATCGTTATTCATCATAACTGTAAATTTTTCATGAGTAGCTTTACTGAATCCATTATACCAAGACTTAGAATATTTAGCATCTATTTTACTAAGTTCTATTAAAATATGATAACCCCCTCTTGTTTTAATAATACTATTAGCAAAAGCATTCGAATTTACAATATTATTTTGAATAATCCAACTAAATAACTCAGTTTCTGATAAATTTTCTCCTTCCTTTAAATCAATATCTATATCAAAATATTTTCTAATTCCTGAAACTTGCGTCATATTTAAAGCAACCGATTGAGGGTTATAAATAGTTTTACCATCTACTAAAAATTTAGTCAGTTCCTGTATAGTTCTAAGTCCTGCCTTATGCATGTCTCTAGGATTAGGTGTAATATATAAAGCTAAACTATCCTGATTTACAGGTATACTATCGCACTCATAAGAACCTAATTCAACCTCTAATTTTCTTATTTTGTTTATTAATTGTTCCTTAGAGGCTGTGAACCTTTTAAGTTGCCCTTTATCGGCTTTGAGTCCTTCAGTGTAACCATATTTTTTCCGCGCAAAAAGAGAAACATAAAATTTTTGACCATCCTCTAGCTTTGGTAGCCAATCAATAAATCTTTGAAGTTCTTTTTCGTCCTTAATAATATTATAATTCATTATTTCTTATTTTAAGTTCTAACTGTTTTGTATACTCAATGCCTACTTTATCAGGTAAGTTACTGTTTGTGTAAAGTTCTTCTAAATCTTTAGTCTTTTGTGTCCACTCTTCAATAATTCCTTTTAAATCTAGATCTCCTCTCTTAATGCTTAATAGGTAGTCTCTGTCTTTGGTTCGGTCTACATTTATCGTATTTTCTAAAGGAATTTCTTGGGCTGTCATAATGAGTCTCACTAAATGTAAAATATTTTTTGAATCTAATTGTTGACCGTGTTTTTTATTTGTTGCAGTTCTATTTTCATTTCTATTCTTAAGCCATTGTTCATATTCTCTATATTCTTTGCAATGTGTTGAGTAGCTTTCTCTATTCCAATAAATAATACCTTTCCAATTATTAATAAGGTATTTTTCAATCTCAGATTTTCTAGGTTCATTAGAGTTGATATCACCAATACCTTTATAATTTCTAGTTTCAAATTTTAGATCTCTAGTATCATTAACCCATTTTATATCGTCGGTATAAAGACGGTAACTGTCTCTGAACCCCTCTATTCCTGCTAAACCAATTTGATTTTGATTATAGTCATTATTTTTAAGCCAGTCTTTAAGAAGATAAGTTTGACCATCAGCTCTGTCTACAATTTTACAAAAATCTAAAATATCTTTTCTTACTACTCTACTTTCCTCCCAATTGTATTTTTTATTTAAACCTGAAGCTTTTATTAATTGCGTTTTTGCATATCCTGAATAAGTTTCATAACATTTTTTAGTTAAGAAATTATTTCTATTTGCCTTTAAATATTCATACTCTTTAGAAATTTCTAAAATACAATTTTCGGGTAAGAATAAAAGTTCAAGAACATTAGGATTACCAGTAGAGACTAACTCTAAAAAACGTCTTAATTCATAAGCCACATCATCTTTATTAATATCTATTTGAGGTATATAGTTATTAGAAAGAATATCCTCATTACTTTGAATATAGATAGTTTTGTAATCTATATCGGATGTTTCAGTAGCTAACCCGTAACTCTGACTCCCCACAATTCCTCTAAAAATTATTCTTGCATTTTTTGGTAAACTGTTTATCATACTTCTTCTATATTATATTCGTACCCTACCACTTTAGTTTTATACTCCATTCCTAAAAACTTTTTTATTCTTTGTATTAAGTTTTTTGGCGCGAGAACTTCTCTAACATCACTTACTACTTTATAGTAATATAGATTAGGTGTGAAATGTGTTGTCATATCTTCATCAATCCATATCTTGAATGATTGTGGATTTGTTCCTGGTTGTTCGTTCATAGTTTATTCTTTTAAATATTCCCATAATTTGCTTGATGATTGATGTTGTCTCATATCTTTCAAATAAAACCTACAATCATAAGAGCCGATCCAAGTATCTGATGTGTAGCTCTGATCGTGTAACCCATTCCATTCTTCCCAAGAATACTCTTTTGTACAACTACCTAAACATAATTGACCCTTATTCTCGGTATATGTCATCACTCCTATTTTATAACCATATTCCTTTATATACTGTTTTAGATCCTTTTCTTTAAATGTTTCTAAAATTAAATTATAATTTTTGGGATATTTTCTTTTTAACCATTTATTGAAGTCCATTTTATATTTTTTTAGTTTTCAATCTATCAATTTGTTTTTTGTAGTTTTTCTATTTCACTTTCGATACGCGGTTTTTAATATTTGTTCTTTCATATATGGTTAATTTATTTGACAAATATAATAGGTTTTTAATTAATACACAAATAAAAAAGCGGAAAAGTTACTCTCCGCTTTATTTTTTAAATTTAGTTTTCTTCTTCGTCAACCAGCAATGGGTAAACGCTGAGATAGTCTAGCGTTTTATTGTCCTCCAAGTTAAAAAAACGATATGCGTTTAAACTTCCTGACACATCTCTAAACAAAGAATTATAATCCTTGGCTAGCGGAACATATTTGTAAAAATATCGCTCTCTTTCAGTTAAGCCACTGTAACGTCCTTTCTGAACGATTTCAGAAGATCCTATGTCCCCTATATCAAACGCCATATCAATAGTGTTAAGCCCGACCACCGCATCATTAAGTGTTCCGTAAATATTACTTGGTACGCCTATCGAACTTGACATCACCTCTGAGGTCGTTCTCATTAAAAATAGATTAGCCACTTGAAAAGCATAACTATCTTTATCATCGTCATCAAGTTCTTTAAGTCCCATAACAAGAAGTCCAATCATAAGATTTAAAACTGTCATTTCTGTAACACCTCTTATTAGGTTTTTTCTTGTGGTTGTATTCCCGTTCTCCCAGCGTTCTTTTATATATTTTACTATATCCTTTGTTTTACCGCTTTTAACATCATCTACAATACTAGACACTACTCTCCACGGTGTTCTCCAGCTTCCTTCTTCAATGTTTCCACTTAAAGTATTTAATTGCCTTCCTTTGAATTTAGATTGCGCCGCCAAGTATAACCAGCTTCGGTGAGTGGTTAGAAAGGAGAATATTGCATTTCTGGCTGCCATAGAACGATCAGATTCAGAAATTTGTTGATCAACTGCTTGGATAGCAAGTTTAACTCTTGAAGCAATTCCTGCATCTTTACCATCCATAAATTCTTTAGCTTCTTCAGCTGTCATTCCTGTATTTAGCTCGTCTGCAATTTTTTGATAGTCGTAAGTTACAACTCCTGATTCAGATACTTTGGAAACATCTGTTATGTCTTTATATTGTTTCCATATTTCTCTTATTTCTTTATCCGATTTTCCTTTGTTATTTTCTTTAAAATCTCTGTATTGAATGAGTTTGCCATCTACAAATCTATGATCACACAAAACTGCTAAACCTGTTCTTGGATTTATTGGGAAGTTAAACATAGTGTGAGCTACATATGCAGAACGACCTAAACCTCTCACTGCTTTACCGTAATTAGAATTGTTGTATTTTTCTTCTGTTTCAAACCATCCCCATTTAGCTCCCATAGAATTTAACCATGAAGTAGTCTGAAAATCCATTACTTCTCTTGTAGAATCTCCTGCTGTATCTTTAAATATCTTATTGGCGCGATCTAAAGCCGATCTATCCACTCTCTCTCCAACAATTTTTTCTATTCTTAACTGTACTGATCCTGATAAAGCAGATGTGATTGGAATAGTTAAATTATAAGCTAAATTTCTAAATCTAATAAATGCACCAAAAGATTTTAAAACACTTCCCCAATTTCCTTTTACACCAAATAACTGGAATTCTTTACTAAATGTCTCCTTCACTCCGTAGAAATTATGTTTCATAGAATCTTCAAACATCTTATAAACATTACTTGATTCAACAGCTAAGTTATTTTCAAATTGAGATCCTAATAAAGCTTTTTTAATAGCAAGCATATCCCCAATATTAGCTTTACGTGCTTTATATAAATTAGATTCTTTATTCATCCAGATATAAGACTCTAGCAACTCATCTGTAGCTTCTCCTTGATTTAATTTTCTAAGTCCAAGTTTGGGTATAGAAGATATTACCATGTTTTTAGCTGTATTTCCTGCCGAATCTTGTCCTAAACTTGCATCGTCTTCTCGGAAATTTATAAGCTCATCTACCAATCCTCTAACTCCTTGTTTTTTATTTACTATGTCTTCCCATTTTCTAAGTTTTCCTTTTTCTTTTTGAGGAAGTAAATATATATTATGGGAGTTAGTCATTCCATAATTTTCTACAGTTTGTTTTTGTAATTTTACAAATTCTTGTCTGGCATCAAATTTATCCTGTATTTGTTTAGGAGTACCTTCTTTAGTGGTTTCTTCTCCTGTTTCGAATAGTTGAACTAAATCTATATTATATTCTTTTAAGAATTCTTTATTGACATATTTGTTTAATTTACCTTCCTTGTAAAGTTGATCTACAGATTTATTTTTAACATCCTCTAAAGTCGTATCTACCTCAAATGTTCTAAATAAAGGAGTTCCTTGTAATTTGGCTTGATTGAAGTGCGGATTTTTGTTATTAGCTTCATTAGCTTGTTGAAAAGCATAATTAGGAGAAATATTTAAATACTCATACTGCCCTTCTTGATAATTTTTAAGGAAATCTGATGCACTTATTTTATTATTTCTTAAATCTGACAAAGCTATATCTACACCTGTTGGTTGTGATTTTCTAAAATAAGGTAAGAGTCTTGTATAACTATATTGTAATAAATCATTAGTCATAGAAGCAAAAAGCTGTTCCTCTGACATTTCGTTATAATCTGATTCAGATAAATTAAAAACTTTTTTATATTCTTTAGGTATTCTGTTTATAGCCCCTCTTGAAAAATCTTTCACAAAACTTCTTAGTTCCAACACTTTCTTTTTATTCTTTTGTGTTGAGTGTTCAATTATTTCAGAAAATATTTTATTTATGTTATCTACTTCATCTTCGTTCAGATACTCTTTATTGTAGTCTAACTGAAAAACTAAATGCTTGTCTGCCATATAATTTACAAAAGACTCATTAGGTATAGTTTCGGATATATTGTCTTCTTCTATTTCTTCTGAGCGTGAAACTAAATTACTAGCTTGGGAATAGTAATCCTCTAAATCTTGGGCGTACTGTTTTACCATCCCTACTTCAGTTGATTTTTCCATATTCTCATAGCTAACTTCGGAAGGATTATTCATCACTTTATTAGCCTGTAAAATGGTATTCATTTTTTTGGTAGTGGATGCGATTTTATCTATTAAATTTTGTATTTTCCAATCATTATCTCCTCCAAGTTCATCATTTAATTTATCTAATATAGAAGGTCTGTTTAATCTATCGTAATACTCGTTTGTATATCCTACGTAAGCATTTAGCATGAGAAAGTCATAAGCATCCGAAGGAGTCATTTCACTTAAAGTATCTACAAAAGTTTGAGAAAACTCTTTTTCTTCGTTATTTTCTTTTATTTCAGCAAGTCTTAAATTATCTAACTTAGTTAATTCAAATGAAAGAATAGAAGGATTATCTGTAGTTCCTGGCTTTAAAGATACAAAGATATTATTACTAATTTTTACAATATCTTGCTCTGGGCTTAGTTCATATTCAGCTTCTGTTCTGAGTTCGATACCTTCTCTTAAGTCTCCCTCTATGTTAAAAACTGATTTATCATATACTCTCTCCTTTTTACGTTGCTCATAATCGTACTTCATTTCTGTCGTAAAAGTGGGTACGCCATTCACTATCTCTGCATTTTGCATTAGATTTGCATAAAACAAACTACTGTTTCTTTCGTAATTTTGTGTAACCAAAGAGTAATTTTCAAGTCTTTTTCTACGCTCTCTTGTTTCTTCAGGACTTAAAGCACTTAGAGTAAAATTATCTAATTGCCAATCTTGTAGTTTTTTATTGAAATCGGTTTTTTGAGCTGTTGTTAGACCACTTAGTTTTTTCTTTTCAAATTCCTCCTGTGTTAAATCTTCTCCTGAAATTTCTTTATAAATATTGTATCTGGCTTCTGCTAATGCATCTTCCCTAAGTTTATCATTAAATCGGTTTTCAATAAATCCGTCTTTTGCGAATTCTTTTACTTTATTTATCCAGCCTAAGTCTTGTAGTTTCTTAACGAAAGGTAAAGTCTGCTCCAAGGTAGCTTGTCTTTTCTCGTGATCTACTTTAGAAGATACATGAGCAGCAGCATTTAAATATAAATTAGAAGAATGCATTAGAGTACCAAAATTCATAAAAAAGAAATTAGTCTCAGCCTGTAAGTTATCAACTTTGTTTTGTATAAAAGCCCTTTTATCTTGTGATAAATCTAACCTTCTTACTAGTAAATCGACTAAATGATTTTTATAATTGTTTTCTGCTGTACTAACCTGACCTTTTAGTTTTTCTATGGAATCAGATACTTTATTTACTTCTTCTAAAATTCTGTTCTCTGCTTTGGAACGTAATTTTTTATTTTCCAAAGTGTGTTTTATAGAAGGTAGTATTTGATTATCAAATTGACTTATTAAAGTATTGTAAACTGCATCTTCTTCGGCAGAAAAATGGTAATTTCCTTGCTCATTTCTTTTAACTGCCCTCTGTAAGTAAGTTAATTGTTTTTGGGCAACATTTGTTAAATGGGAAAAGGTTGCAGCTAATTCTGATTGAGCTACTTTCTCTAGCTTACCTTTTTCAACTACATCTGTTGTTTTTGCTATTTGCTCAAATTGCTCTCCGACTCTTCCTAAAGACTCTTCCGCTTGAGTTAATTGTTGTCTTTGAGCATAATCATTTCTGGCAATCTCATATGTTTGTGATCTCAAGAGATTAAGAGTTTCTTCCGCCTGTCTTTGTATTTGCACTAAATCGTTGCTTAAATTATTGCTGGAAGAATACAGTCTAAACTTAGTTCCAAAATTTTGATTAGGATTTAAATCATCTACTAATTCGCCTGATAATAGCTTTACATAAATATCTTTATTCAAATTGTCTATTTGAGTTTGAGCATCTGAATTAAAATAAGTATTTAATCTTTGAAAAAAAGTGTCTAAAAACTCTATTATTTTACTGAATATAGACTGTTCTGTTAAAGTAGCGTCTTGTGATAATTGAAAATTATTAGCTACAGCATTTGCCATGACTTTACCTAATATTTCTCTTCTTACCATTTCTTCTAATTTATTACCAGAGTATTCTTTACTATAAACTTCATAATAATGTTGAGAATGCTCTTTCCATTCAGGAGTAATATGTATATTTCTTCTCACTCCTTCTGTGGTTGTAGGATCTAAACTAGCTTCAATTAAGTGCATAGTTTCTTCAATAAGGTCTTGTCTGGTTATATTACCGTCCTTGAAAGCCATTATTTTATTTACAACATCCATTAAAGCAGATGATGTTGCAGGTACGCCTTCATTTTTTAACTTGTTGTTATTAATATATTCTTCTATTGAAGTTATTTTTACTCCTAATTTGTTTAGAAGGCTTTTTATTGATCTTACTAACTCATCTTCTGTTTTTATTTCAGTTTCTTCGTCGATTCTTTTTTTAAGATTGTTTGGTAATTTTCCTTTTTCAAATTCTCTTTCTACTTCTATTTCTATAGCTTGTTCTTCTCCGAATTTATTTTTTAACTGTTCGAAGCTTAGTTCAGATATTTCATTCTGGTCTACTTTTTCAGACCCTATTATCCTGGTATTCAAATTATTTTCCAAAATAAAATCTCCTGTAGCTAATCTTACTACCGAGCTTTGTCCTAGTTGTTTAACTAATATATCTTCTGCAATATTTGAAGATAATTGTCGTGCTGTATCTGTTTGTCCGTTTACGTTTGTTATAACATCTCCATTTACATCTAAAGTTCTGGTTCCATCTAAGACACCATTTTTAATTAAATGATTCAATATTCCTGGATAGGTGTCAATACTAGTATCAGAGTTAACCTGTCCCATTACTTTATCACCTACTTTTAGAGAGATCATTCCAGTGGTACTATTTTGTAGTGCTTGTTGATAGGTTGAGAAACTTTCTCCTGAAAGTGTTTCAAATGTTAAATTATTTTCTTTTGAATAAGTTTTCTTCCAGTTTTTAAAACTTTCTATATCTTCTTCTGTTCCTAAAATATGGATTTGATTCACGTTTGGAACCACTACTTCATCATATGCCCTTGTTTTGTAAGATACTACTACCCCATCAAAACCTTCTTGGTTTAATTCTTCTTTTGATTTCTGAGAATTCATATCAGGATTCTCAACATTTACAATAACTGGTATAACTCTGCCTACTTGGTTTCCTGTAGACATATCAATACTATATCCATACGCTCTGTCAAAAATTTCTGTAAAATAAAATCCTTGCCCAAAATCTCCTATGGTCTTATTTTTATCAGATTCTGTTCCAATTTGTTGCTCGTCAAAATTATTGAAATCTCTTTTAGTACCGTGATAAAGTACGCTATTTACTTTGGTATTCGGAAAAATAGATTTAAGATATTGAGCATATTCTACCTCTGTCCCTATTTGGGATAGGTTTGCATTTTCTTTAAATATATAATCTATATTATTAATAGCAGAATCTTCAATATTTGATTTTATGGAAAAGGTGTTTTGATAAACTTGTATAGACTGTTCTAATGTTAATATAGGTACATTAAAAATTTGTTGAAATAATCGAGATGTCTCTCCATTTTCGTCTTTTACTTTATTTATTTTTCCGTTTTGTGCTTTTTCTATTTTACAAGCCATTGTGTATTTTTTGATTTTAAATTGAAAAAAGTCTGACTATATTTCAAATCAGACTTCAAAAGTAATACTATTATTTTAATTTTGCAAATTTATTATAAACAATCAAAGCTATCTCCTATTTCAGATGATTTCCATTGTTTTTTAATATTTGTATATTCTTTTTGCTGTTGTAAATTTGTTTGTAAATTAATTATTTGTTCTACGGGTTGTAATGGTAAGGTATTGTTATACAGTAAATTCAAGTTTTTCTGTATTTTTGTATAGATACTTGTACTGCCTTCTTTTCCTACTAATTCAAAAAGCTCGTCCTCATTATTAATAAATTCATTTATGCCATTTTTTACTACTGTAGTGTTTGAATTTAATTTAACTACATCACCTAATTCAACAGGAATTTTTGAGAAGTTATTTACCGCCCAGATTCTGTTATTAAATTTATTTGTCAGCATCTGAGGATTATCGTTCATAAGGTTTTCCATTTGTTTAGATATAACACTATATTCTTGCAAAGGTTGTGTTAATTTAGTTTCATCAATTATGTGAGCTTCTATTTCAGCCATAGATAAAGGATCGCTATAAATTTGTTCTATGCCCTTTTCTGTTATTTTGAATTTATTATATAAACCATTATTAGGATTTTTAATTTTTTCAATATTAAAATCGGCTATAAAGTCATTAGTTAAATAATCTAAGCTATATGTTAATGCTATCGGAGGAAATGTCTGTTCCTTAATTACAGGGTTTGTGTTGTAATTAAAATAATCTTTATATGCTTGTAACTCAGTTATATCGTTGGATAAATTAAAAGATTCTTTCATTTCCTGAAAATCTACCTTCTCTATTCTGTGGTAAACATTTGCTACCTCCGTTTGTAGGAGATTCATTTCATCAAATAATTGTTGTTCACTCTTAGTTGTTTCCATGTACACTAAGTCCCTATCTTTGTTCTCTATTTTGGTAACTCTTTCTCTTTGTTTTACAGGAATATTAAATATTTCTCTATACTTGTCAGAAAATATCTGAGTATTTATTTCTGAAGGGTTTTCTATGAATAGTTTTAAGCTTGGCAACAGGTCTTTTGTAAATCCTTGGATATTTATACCATACCTTAATAACCAATTTGAAAGTTTTTGCTCTACTTTAGTAGTATCTACAATTTCAGGTGCATTAAGTAGTGTATCCACCGCTTCAAATATTCTAGAATCATCTACTATTTTAATTGAGTTTGGGTATATAACTTCTTCAACTATAGGTGTACCATTGTCATAAATGGATGGAATCCTTTTAAACTGTGACAAATACTCTTCTGTTATAGTTCTATCTTTTATTTCTGATAGGTCTGTTTTTTCTACGCCTCCATACCGCTCTACTATATCTTGTTTTATAATGTAAGGATTTTCATTTTTTAGTTTTCCATATATATTTAAATCGTTTAATTTATATATTGCAGGTAAAACAGTTGTATTATATATTTTTGGTGTTCTTTTTAATTTTTCAATGCTTTCTTTCACTTTACCTAAGGCATTTATGTCAGATAATATTAAATCTGTTTCATATTTTGAATACAAAGATTTTAGCGTATCCTTTGTTGGAGAAAACAGTCCGTTCTTGTAGAATGCTTTAGTTAATTTATCTGCTAAATCATCTGAGTCTTCAATGTCTGGAAACTCTGCCATCATTATTCTTGTTTCTTGTTGATCTACAAAGTTTAAGGGCTGTGTGTTCTCATTTATAGAAGTGGCATATTCCAAGACATTTTCCGCTAATATTTCTCCATTTTCATCAAAAGAGTTTAAAGGCTTGGCATAAATAATCTTTTTAGTTTTATCTGTAACGCCTAATTCAGAAAAATAGTTCCAAATATTATCTGCTGATTCTGTACGGATTTGATCACTATGAAGATTTTTGTTTTCGGAAATCATTTGCCTGGCTACATAACTATAGATAGCTTTTCCATATTCTTCTTCGTTTACAAAAGCGGATTTTATTTTATATCCTTGTTTGTATGAAGTTAACTGTATTTTACCTTTTACAGATCCATTTTCTATAAGTTGAAAAGTTCTATTTTTAATAGAACCTGTCTCTTTAAAATTAAGATTTGCGGGTATTTCAGGAAATTTGTTTTTATAGTTATATATTAATTCAGACTGTACATCCCTAATAAAATTAGGAGTATAAGCAAGCACAAATAAATCCTGCGCTTGCGATTTACCTACTTTTTGTTCTAAATCATTATATAATTTACTTTTTTCGCCGTTAGGGGCAAAATATTCACCGTCATTTATTTGGCACGCCATTAGTTACAATTTAAGTTTCTTTCTGTTTCTTTATTCTTTTGTGTTTTAATCTGACTTTCGTAGAATTGAAGTTTCTTTAACTCGTCTCTAAGATTAGTCAACCTCTCTCTTCCTATTATATCAACTGCTCCTCCTCTTACGGATTTTAGCTTACCATCCTCTGTAAAAAATACTTTTTTAATGAAATTTACATCTTTTCTATTCATTATATCAATACCTTTATTTTCCACCACATTTTCATCAAAAGCCTCTATTAGTTTATTTCTATCAGGTATTTCAATAGAAGTATTAACTGTTCTCTCAATAGCTCTTAAATTATCAACTATTTTTTGACGTAGATTTATAGCATCTGCTTCTGTATCTTCTAGTTTTCCTAGTGTTAAGGTAGAGTAATCAACCGTAATCTTTGGAGATGAGATCACTTCATCTTCTAAATCTACTTTTATAGTAGCATCGGAAATTAAATTACTTTTATTATAATTAACATCTGCTATCTCATCTGCGGTTCTAAATGTTTTGTAGTTTTGTAATTCTCCTCTAATTTTATCCTGCTCTTCTTGTGATAGATTTGTAACTCTTGTATTCAGACCTAATGATATCATAAGGTTATTAGTCAACTTAACAGCTTCTATAGGAGTTTCGACTGAAGATAGTATATCATCAAATAATGCTTCTTTACTATCCTCGGTTTTTACCATTGTTATAGGGAAAGCAAATTGATGTTTTCCTTTTTGTAATACTACTACAGGTATTTTTAACTCAGGGCTTGATTTAACCAAGTTAGTTACATATAGTTTAGAAATATTTTCCGTATTTAACTTTTTATCTGATAAAACAAAATCTTCACCTTTTATATATCCTTGAGTGATTACAGAATTTAATCCTCTTTCAGTTATAGGTAATTCTAATGGTTTTAAATTTTCATCTAATTGAAAGTTAGGAGTACCAAGAAAAATCTCTTTCACGGCTACATCTGCTTCTAAATCTATTTTATTAGGTAAAGTAGCTAAAGCTTGTTCTGTTTGTAACACCTCTATAAATTTATCAGCATATTTTTTTCTTAAATATATGAAATTGTCATCCATAACACTGTCATACAAGGCTTTTAAAGTAGAATTGTTTTTATTAAATTCTCTACTTGTAATTTCTAGAGTATTTTGTATTCTTTCTTTAAGTTCTTCTGATATTTCTCCATTTTTTTCAATATCTGATAAAGATTCGTAAATTAAATCCTGATTCCAATTAGTTTTTAAATCTACAAATAAATTAAGGTTATCTCTTGGTTCAACATCGTACAAATAATCCGAAATTGTATTGGTATCAAACTCTGAAACTTTTTTTCTTGTAGTCCCATCGTCTAATCTTTCGTATAAATCAGCATATGACCATTTTCCAGAATTTGAATCAAAATAATAAAGATTTATAATGTCTTTTACATTGTTGTAATCTTCTAAAGACATAACTATGTTTCCCCTCTTACCTATAGTAATTTTTGTATTACCAACAGTAAAAATAGTGCCTGGTATTTTAATATTTTTATCCAATAAGTTTCTGGTTAGATCCTGAGATTTGTTTAACTTACCATCTTTATTAACTGTTTGAACCGACGCTATAGATACATTAGGTAACAGCTTATCTATAATTGTTTTAGGATTGATATGGACAAAATGAATATCGTTATCTATTATTTTAACTACAGCATTTCCTGATATGTTTTGAAGAATATCTTGTCTTTCAGTGGAATGTGCATCTTTTTGTTCAGCTGTTTCCTGAGTTAATAGGTCATTATCAATTTCTGTTACTGTTTCATTTCTATCTAAAACTGTTTCTAATTGTGAAAGTAACTCCACCAAATCTGCAATAGTCATACCTCTCACGGGAAGTGACTGAGCCATGAACCATCTTTGCATTCTAGGCTGTAAAGTTTGAAATTCTTGTGTTTCTTTTTCAGTAAATGTATTTTGTTTATTATAAAGAGTTTGATATCTTTCCACTTCTTCTTTAGAAGGTTTCCCTTTAATCATTTCATCTACGTCTTGGGTAAGTAGTGGATAGTCTTTTTTAAAAGCTTGATTTATCTCTTCTCTTAATCTTTCTGCTTCGGAAATTGGTTTAACTTCCTCTACATCTCTTGTAAGATCAGGTTTATTAGGATTTTGTAAAAGTAAGTTATTAATTTCTTGGGTTTTATCTGAATATATCTCTTGCTCTCTAGTGGTTAGTAAATCCTTTATTTTAACTTTTTTAGCAATACTAGATATAATTTTTGGAGATACTGCACCTGTTTCTAAGAATGTAGTATAATCTTCATTTGATATGATATCTTCTGTTAAAGATTGTTCTGCTGACCTGGCGGTGCTATTTACATAATTGTCGTAACTCTCTTTTAAAAACTTATTTGTAAAATCATTTGTAGGCTCACCAAATTTATCAAAAATTTTGCCTAATAATCCTCCTGCATTTTTAAATTTAACAGCAAAATCTCCGTTAATAATAGAATCAATAGAATTTTGAAAACTAAAAAAACTTTCTTTAGCTTTTACATATTGTCTTTTTAAATCTAGGAGATCATAATAAATTTCGTGATTAACTCCTTGATAAGATTTAATTTCGTCTTCTATCCTTTGAAGTTTTTGATCGATATTTGATAAATCCTCTCCAGTAATAAATTCTGTATTTAAGTCGTAATTTAAATCTGATGACTGGATACCTCTTCTTCTTTTACTTTCTTGGCTGACTTGTTGAGCTAAAAGCTCTCTTTCATTTTTTAAATCTGTTAGGGTTTCATTTGCTTCAGTAAATTTCTCTTGAACAGATTGCAGTCTTGTCCCTTTATTCTCATCAGAGGATAGTTGAAGTTTTTGTAGCTCTTTTGATAATTGTTTTATCTGCTCTTCATTTGAAACAATTTGTTCATTTAATCTTCTAACCTGTTGCTGTTTTGCTTTGCCCATTTTTTGTAGTTGGGTTTGCACTTGTAAAGCTTTTATACTATCTTGACCAATTACTTCACCCATATCCACAAGTAAACTGTCCATCATCTTATTGGCTTTTTGACCACTGACAATAGAATACGTTAAAGCGTCTTTTAAGTGTTGGGTATCTATATCCTGACCTAGTATTTTACTTTCACCTAGAACAGCATCTGCAAAATCAGAGGCTTTGTCATATGAAGTTAATAAGTTTTGATATCCTTTTAAAACCTCATTTTTATAAGTTTGGGGATCATTAATTCCTTGCTCGGAAAAGGCTTCTTGTGGTACAGCATCTAGAGCTGTCTTATACTTCGAGAGTAGGTCTTTAGTATCTTCTCCTATAGATTTTCTAAACTGGATTTCAGCAATTAGTTGATCTTGTTGAGCCAATGCTGCACCTACATCATCACCTGTATCTATAGCTTGCTTTTGTCTTTCTACAGCGTTTTGAGTTCGTGCGTTAAACATTATTTTTTTAACTATCGAATCTGTAGCTAGCGCACTTTGGTCTCCAAATTGATTTAATCCTTTGGCTACGTAATCTTCTTGATACTGCTGTTCTTTATTAAATTCCTGCACTTCTTGGAATTTTCCTCCTCCAATAACCAGAGATGAACCTATTCCTATTATAGCTCCAATACCAATTTCTTTCCAGCCTTCTTTACTTCCATATTGATCCGCAAAAGCCTTATAAGTAGCGTCAGATAAAGAAAGAGTTTGATTATTATATTTTGGATTATAAGTTGAAGATATCCAATTTTCTGCTGTTTTTGTTGTAACTCCCTGTAATCCCTCTTCCCATAAACCTTCTGTTGCTAATGGTTTTAATGCAGCATATGTATATTGGGCTATTTTTTGTTTACCTGTAGCTTTTAAACCTTTATATGCTACCTCTCCTGCCTCACCAACAGTTTTTTCTACGCCTATTCCAAACAAAGACTTATTCATAGATTTAGCTAGTCCTTTTACAGGGCTTTCTATATTAAATAAACTTCCAAACATTGCGTAGTTTGATGGTATTAAAATAGCCATATTAGTTGCAAATACAACATTCGCAGAATTCTCTAAGTTTTCATTGAATTGCTCTATTTCTTCCGCGTTAGGGGTTCTTCCATTTAATTTTTCAAAATCTCTATAGAAGTTTTCAGTTTGTTCTCTTTTATAGTGAAGAGCTTCTATTCCCGCCTCGTTACCAGACGATGTAGCTAAGAATCTGGCTGTATTTAAACCTTTAGCTGTATTGGCGAAAAAATTGGCTGTAGTGGTCTTTAGGCTGGCTGTTGTGAAAAGCTTATCCATTCCACTAGCGAGAAACTTTTTAGAATTTGCCAATCCAACTGCTGCTTCTTCAGCTCCTAGAGCTACTTTACCCCAACGTAATTTATTTCCTAATTTTGCTCCTTGTAATCCCCATTTTGCAGAATTAGCTATACCTCCTGTTGCATATCCCCAAATAGCTTCACTAACAATAGTGCCTAAAGTGAATGCTAATCCCCCTGCAACATCCTTAGCCCAGAAATTTGTTGTTAATGCACTCTCAAAAAAATTGTCATCCATCTCATCCTGAGATACATAATTAGGAAGTTGATAATTTAACTTATCATTCCAATCTGCTAAGGTATTGCTGAATTTATTATCAAAGACTGCATTCCAACTTCCCTGTGCTATCCCTTGAGTGGCTCCATACACAAACCCTACAGTATTACCTGCAATTGTTGTTAATAAATTTGCACCAGCTTTTGTAAGACCATTGGTTAGTTGATCAAAAGAAGATTGATTTTGTGCTGCATATTCAGCATTATCTCTTCCTACTTCATAGGTAGGGTATTTACTTATATACTCATTTCCTACTAAATTATATCCTTCTTCTATTGGTACTTGATATTCTAAAGAAGGTTTTTGTACTTCTGATTGTATTCCTGTTCCTCCAAACGTAGGAGTTTTTAACGAGTCATATAAAGAAGTTGTTCCTTGTTCTTTAGCTATAGCTTTTTGTTGAAGATTTTGTTGCAACTGTTGTATAGGTTGCATTTCGTTATTTACTATATTGGTGATATTTAATTCTTCCTCCATTTAAAGCTTATTTATTTCTTCGTCTATATTGTTTTTATTTACAAGGGCAGAGTATAGTAATTGATTAAGTACATATACTTGAGGGTACATTTCTATTGAATACTTCAAATCATATGAAAGCTTATCTGTACCTAAAAATGAATCTGATATTCTTTTATTATTATTGTCTAGAACTTCTATTGCAAATTCATTTTTAAAACCAGAATTCGGATTAGGTTTTACAACTGTTTTTATTTGATATGCGTCTAAATTATTTAACGCAGTATTTTTGTATATAGTTGCTTTTTCTTTTGATACTCCTGCTGCAACTAATCTATTTACAATCTCTTCAGACGCAAGCTCTTTTGTGGCTAATCTCCCTGGTTGAAAGTTGACAACCCCAAATGCTTTTTTAGCTGAAGCGGGGATGTAATTTTCTACTTTATAAGCCATAGTTTGTTGACCTGTTCTACTCGTAGAGTATGATGGAATTGAAACTTTTATTGGTGGTATTTTAGTATCTTTACTAGCTTGAATATAATTTTGATTTGATGTTGCGTCTAAATTAATGTAATTTGATAGTTGATTATAAAGAGAACTAACTTTATTGACTTTATAGCTTAATGGATAGGATTTTGCATTTTTTCCTGTTCCTTCTGATTTTAATTGCTCTATAAATACATCTTCACCTCTTTTTCGTATAGTTACATTTTGTTTAGGATCAAAATCAGACCCGCCTGTAACTTCATTACTTACAACGCTTTTTAAAACATTTTCCCTCACATCATCATCTATAATGTTAAATTGATTATATGCACTCATCATAACACCTTTAGAAGTCTTGCTTTGAATTGTTTTTTCTATCTCAGAACTAGCATCTTTTTTTAAATCACTTACATTATATGCTCCTTTACTTATTTCTGATAAAATTTCTGAAAATTCTAATAGTTTTTCAGGGGAGCTTTGTAAAGTACTTTTTAGATTAGCCCAACCTCCATTACGTTTTACATACTCCTCTGCTTGAGCAGCTTCTTTCCAATCTTTGTCTGATGAAATTGGTCTTCCTACCATTGCATCGTAATAGTCAATTAGTTTTCCTGTCTTTTTACCTTCTATCATAGTTCTTAAAGAGTTGATATATGTATCAGGATTTTCATTAAACACTTTAGGTAGTGATTCTCTTCTTACAGTTAGTAACTCCTGTGATTTCTGTCTTTTTACTTCATTATTTTTATACATTTCAGGAGTTGTCTGTCCTGTTTTTTTAAATGATTCATAAACCGTGTTTGCTAGTGAATTATTTAAATTATTTGATGGATTTTTAAACCTGAATTGGTTTCCTACTACTTCAACACCTCTTAAATTTAATTCTGCCTTTACAGTATTTACATCTTCATCTGTAGCTGTTTGCATGAAGTTACTAGCATCTTTTAGTATATTATTGTAAGCTCTATTATGCTCTTTAACTAATGTATCTTGTCCTGCATTTTCTGCCGAAATAGTTTCTGCTAATACGCTTTCCATTGGAGTGCTTGATATAACACTATTTCCTCCTACAGGATTTCCACTAGCATCTACTCCTGCTTTTTTGAACTCCTTAAATTGATCTAATTCAAATTTCTTAGTATCTAAAGCTAATTTTTGTCTGTCAATGTCTAGTTTTTGATTTTCAAAATAAACATCGTCCTTTTTATATTCTGTGCTCCATTCTGCTTGCGCTAATTGAGAAATACCGTTTAAGTAATTTTGTCTATCTAATGTAGAGGCTATTGTAGTGGTATCTAACTTAGATGAATCCATTGCTTTAAATGTATTAATAGATTCTGTTAATTCTGCTGACTTTCTTTTAGCCTCTTGCCTTTGATTATCAGAGTAAGATGAATTATTTATTATAGCATCATTTACTTGCTTTTGGTTATTTAAATAATCTATTTTTTGAGCTTTATAGCTGTTATATTGAGCTTCTATTATAGGTCGATTAGATTCTATGTTTATTCCTCCACTTTTTTGCCAAGCGTTTATCTTCATTTGCTGTACTTGTGGGGCAGTCATGGTAGACCCTAAGTACTGACTAATTTCCCAATCCTCTAACCCGTCTATTTCTTTACGTACTATCTGACCAGGGTTATTTGGATCGGGCATTTCCATAAACCTTTTACCTTTTATGTCTTTAATAGTTTTTAAAGCCTTTAAGTTTTCTTCTGTTACATCTACATACGGCTGATATTGCATAGCTCCTAATTTCTTAGTTTTTCCTTGCATATAATCGTAATAGCCTCCAGAATACATTCCATATTGATAATTAGCTGAGTTAGCTAATTCAGGATTCTTCTTTAGTATATTTTGATATTCTGTATCGTATGCTTGTTTGTTCTGGGTAGATGTTATAGCATCTTGGACAATCGGATCATCTACAATGCTAGTAATAGCTGTTAAAATACTATCCCGTGTACTGTTATAAGCAAGATTACCATTCTTCATTTTATAAGAATCAATAGCCGAAGTGACTTCCTTCATACGAGCCGAAATATACTCCTGATCTAATGGACGTAATGCTTGTAATTTAGAACTATAAGCTCCTAAAGTTTGTTGAATCAGAGCAGAATTTGCATCAAATTTATTTTGTAATGTACTAAGGGTTTTATCCACTACGTTAATGTCAACATTGCTTTGAGGCTGTTGTATTCTATATTCTTGACTTAAGTAATTACTCATTATTAATCTTTTTCTATTTATGCAAAAATAACACTTTATTTATTACTATGCAAATTTATTATATTATTTTTGTTCCTTGTAATCTACTTTTTGCAATTTGTGATTTCTTATAAGCGTCAATTTGCTCTGGAGTCATAGATAAATAAGCATTTTCGTTTAAACTTGGTAAAGCTAGATTTGTTTTCGGAGTGTTTATATACTGTAATCCTACTCCTGGTACGTATTGAAAGTTTTCATTTTGACTATTAATCATATTAATATTTTCAATATCTTTATAATTCTGCCTATTCTGCAAATTTTGTTCGTTATAGTACGAACGCCAATTATTCTCATAATTATTAAGACCTCCTAACACTTGCTGCTCATATTGCTGATTAAACTGAGAATTTGTTAAGTCTTCTTTTGAACGTTGCCCCAGATTATATTGATCAATTTGGGCTTGATTTTGTGCATTAAAACTTTCTATTTTGGATATTGCGTCATTAGAAGCCATTTGAGAAGAAGCTAATCCTTGTGAAAGTAGGGCTTCTTGTGCTTGAGGTGGTAATCCAGATGCTTGTACTCTTGCTACGTCAGTTCCTCTTTGTCTTTCCTGCTCGGCTAAATACGGCTCAACAGTCTGTTTGGTAGGATCTAACCTACCAAGAGTTATTTGCTCTTTATATAATGGATCAAGTGCTGACGGTGCTAAACGTAAATCATCAGGAAGAAGTGGTAAAACATTTTTTATAATGTTTCGTTGTTCTACAACAGGTTTACCATCAACTACTACTTTTTCTTCTACTTTAATTTCATCTCCATTTGCCTTTTTAAAATCATAAAGCGGTCTTGTTGAAGAGAATGCACCAAACTTCCCATCAAATTGCTGAACTCCTCTTCCAGAGAAACCTACCTGATTTATAATGTTATTAGTTTCTGTCTTAGATATTCCTGCTTCTTCTGCTCTCTTTCTTAATTCTTTATTATAAGCATTTTGAAATTTTAAAATCTCTGGTTGTTGCCCTTCTTTTTTAACTGCATCTCTGAAAGCTTGTTTTTTAGCTTCTGTGTCAAAATACCATTTATGTAGGTTAATCGTATCTTCTACATTTCTCATTTGTGCACCATATCCTGTCCCTGTAAAAGGTTGGGTTTGCTCTACATTTTGAAGCATGTCTTGGTTTACAATAGAATTTCCAGATACGTCGTATCCTGGAATTGTTGGAGTATATCTTGTAGAAAATGAGAATCCTGCTTGTGTTCCTTCCTGAGCCATAGGTACATCCCCTTCTGCTGGTTGTTGTAATTGTTGCATTACTCCTTGCACCATTTGAGTGGCTGTATTTTGATCAATACCTTGAGAAACTAATTCTTTTAATACTTCTTCTGGTGATGATCCTTGTGATAATGCCTGAGCTATGAAATTCATTATTTGCTCTTGATCTGATGAGGTAGGTTGTTCAGGAGTGCCTCCCTCTTGCATAGCTAAAAGTTCTTGTGCACGTTCTTCTGAAATTCCATATTTTGCTGCAATATTTGATATCTCCCCCCCTTGTTGATAATTTTTTCCTTGTTGAGCGACTTCTTTACCGTTTTCGTCAAATATTTGAGTACCATCTCCTTTTTTTGGAATAGACTCTTGTATAGAAAATAAATCATCAAACACCATAGATTGAGGATTACTTAACATGTCAAGTTTTGCTTTACTTGTTTCTATTTCTTTAGATAGAGCTATTTCATTAAGTCTTCTCGTAGTTTCATCTTCTATGTTTGAATTTTTACCGAATTTTTCTATAAGCCCTGATAAAAAATCTGTCTCTTTTTGAATGCCTAGTTTTTTGTCATATTGTTTTTGAGCATCAGAAAAAGTAGCACCTTTTTTTAATTTTAAGTCGTATCTTTCTTTAAGCTCTTTTATATTTTTAGCTGGTATTTTAGTATAATCCGATAGTACTTTATCTCCACCATCTAATCTTACATCTACACCCTCTCCAATCTTACCATTTTTAATGTGTTTTTCACCAACAACTTCCTGCACATTCCCAGTATCTGCTTTTTTAACAAACTCTCCTGATTCTACATTATAATTAGGCATGACTTGATCAGTCAAGTATTTTCCTGTAAGAACGTCTGAATTTTTTATTTCACCACCTTGTTGCATAGCGGTAAAAGGATTATAATAAGAATTAATATAGTTATTATATTCTGGGTTACTTTTTAAAACATTCTCTATATCTAATACGTTTTTACCATATAACGGATTCTTTTTCATATCTATTCCTTCCTCTGGAATAGGAACTCCATATATTTTTTGCATATTAAAGCCGTGTTCGTTTTTTTCTGTGTTTGAAAAAACTTTACCCCGACCATTGTAAACTTGGATCTTATCTTCTTCTTTTTTTAGGTTAAGTCTATTAGCTGTATTCATTTTCTCTTGGTAAGCATCCACAAATCCCTGTGCATCCCCTGCATAGTTTAAAACTCTGCCTATATTACTGTCAGCCTTTCCCATACCTGTTTCTGCCATAGCAATTGCTGCCAACCTGTCTATATCTTCACGTGACATGCCTCTCCCTTTAGCTATTTCTATTACTTCGTTAAAACGCTGTGTAGGATAATTACCTGTTATTAAATCTTTGTTTGGATTAATAGGTTTATTAGTTGTTGCTCTTTTTGTGCGGTTATCTTTAATATGTATATTATCAGGCTTATTGAAAGTGTTGAAATCTTTTTTTTGCCCTGCTAAATCGAAATCTAACCAATAAGTACCTCCTTCTTGAGCGTATTGATAGTTTATTTTAGGATTATAAATATCATTAAACTGTTCTTTTCTAACTCTGTCACTTTCTTTTCCTGAAGCGTATCCTGTTAGAAAACTTCTTGCTCCTTTTAATACGGATAACCCTGCTCCTAATCCTCCTTGGAAATTATTACCTGAACCAAATCCTTGACCAGCATAATTTAAACTGCTCTCTAAATCTACACCACTATAAGGATTTACTATATTATAACGTGTAATATCATTATATTGAGGCTGATTTCCTGCGATTTGATTAGTTAATTGTTGCCTTTGTTGTTCTGTTAAGTTTAAATCTTGACCTGAGAATTGATATTGACTGTCTAAATAATTTGTAGCTGGTGTAGCAGATTGGGAAGTAAAAGGTGACCCATTGAAATCATATTGAGGTATTTCTGGCTTTCCTACATAAGGAGTTGATGTGAAATTATTTACTATTGACGGATAGGTCATAGCATAAGGACTTGGATATTGCCCCCCTTGTTGAGCTTTATTCCTGTCTTTTTCCATGCTATAAGCTATCGCCGCGGATTGAGCTGAACTATAGCCCTCTTCTTTTAATTTTTTTATCTTGTAACTTATGTATTCTTCTCTGTTCATTTTGATGATATTTCTTTTAAAAATGCTTTTTCGGCTTCTGTTAATTATTTAAAAACACCGGTATATAAAAGTGTTGTTTTGTTTGTTCTCTTACCTGATAAGTAAGCTTTTATGGTATTGTAATTACTAAACCCTAGTTCTTTACATGCTATTTTTAGATTCTTATATGCAATACTCGTAGATGTGTCTATAACCTCTTTAAAAGTCCATTCAGTAACTTTTCCTTCTTGAGCTTTTCTCCTATTTTCTATCTGTTGTTTTGTTAGTGGTGCGCGTTTTTTACCCCTATTACCATCCCCTATTGCTTTTTTATGCTCCTCTGTTAAAGGAACTCCTTTTCTTTTATTTTTTACATCTGATTTTTTATGTGGTAGTGGTTTCCATTCATCATATTTTTTATCTATGTCTTTAAATATCCATTCCTTACTCACAAGTCTATAACCTTTATAATTTTCTACAGTATTTTTTTCTAGGAGATTTAATCCATAACGTGTCAATGTACTATTTTTTGTAAAATTTGTTATTGAAGTAAATTTATATAATTGATTATTATAGGATACTGTGTACATGAAACCATTTTGAATTTTACTTGCCTCTATTTCAATATAGTCTTTATATTCGTCTTCATAGCAACACCACCATCTATTATCATACAAGCACTTATATTTTTTAAGAACCGAGTATAACATATTATTTGTTGTTTTTTCATTTTTTATTATAGACTTAGGTAAATTATTTTTACACCATATATGTAAATCATAAGTCTTATATGATAAATTATTTATTAAATCAAAAATTAAAATACTTCTCGCCCTATCATTTTTTAAACGGTATCCTTGACTCGTTTGTTGATAACCGAGTAGTAATTTATATATACTTGAATCATCTAAATTCTTATTTCTACAAAATTCTTTAATATTTTCACCTGTATGTATATTACCTTCAAAATCTATTAATTCAAAAGACTTTATAGATGCTATATTAAAACCTCCCACTCCACCTATCGCAGTGTTATAATTATTCTTTCTTTTTATGTATTCTAAATTAACTGTGTTTTTCTCTACTTCTAAAGCTTCTTCATATGTGTCAAAAAATTGTAATACTTCTTTTATAAAATTATCGTATCCATATTTTAAAACGGCTTTTACAAAAGCAGATTTACAAGTCTTATTTATATTTTTTGCACCATTTTGACTATAAACTCCACATCCTATGTAACCATCATTTATCTTATTTGTTTTATGAACCCCTATGTATTCTTTACCATTAATTATATTTATTGTTTTATAAATGTAATTATAGGTCTTACTCTCTGTCATATTCTTATTAGTTTTCTAACTTAATGGATATTCTGTAAATTTTGTAGCATTAGGGAAAGTATATTGTCCTGTATTTGCCTTTATTATTTTTGGCTCTCCTTTATCAGGTACTACATATAAATCTATATTCCCATAACCCTCGGTTGACATTACATTACCTTGTATTTCCGTAATTTTATTTGGAAACAATCTCTGTCCTTGGTTATTTTTTATTGTTGAACTTTTTACCTCCTTTAAAAATGCTAATTCTGATGGAGTTATCTCTCCTAAATTTATCCATTGATCTCTATCTTTGTTTATCGTAATTTTTTTTCCTTCCTGCGCGTAAGTATTACTATCTGTAGAATTGTAAGCAGTTTTGTTTAATAAGTTTAATAACTGATCTTTAGAGAAATGTTTTAAATTATAATCCTCTAAATTATAAGTTTCTACGTCTTGTGGAGTTATTACTTGATCTGGTTTCAGTTGATAATTATATCTTAATCTGTTTAATTCTGCCTGATTTTCATCTATATCTCCTCTATAATTATTCAAACCTTGTATATTTTGAAGTTCTTGCGAAAAAGGTTCTTTAATATATTTATTATAAGTTGATGGATCTACATATTTTTGAAATCTATGGCTAAACTCATGTACTGGTATTCCTTGTTTATTTTGAAAATTATTATCTAATAAAAGTCTGTCTGATACTCTGTCGTATTCTCCTAAAGTTGTTTCTCCTTCATTTTTACCATAATTTAAATCATCTACATAGATATCTGATGAAAATGGTATTTGTGTTCCAGTGTTTATTTTAACACCGTCTACAACTCTATTTTGATTCCAATTATTTAACCATTTCCTTTGATTTTCTACTTCTAAAGTCTGATCTGGAGTTAGGTTTCCAATTGTACCTCCTTGCTGAGCATAATTATTATATGTTTTAGAACTATCTGCTATATTATTCATTAACCAAATTATATCATCATCTGTATAATTTTTCTGAAGTCTTGATTTTATAAATTCAGAATTTTTTAATTTATTTAAATGACCTTGATTAAATTTACCATCAGTTCGTGTATCATAAATTCCATTTTTATACATTAGATATCTTAAAGCATCTATATCTGCTTTATTTTCTATTGGTTGAAAATCATGATCCATTTTGTTGTAAACTTTATTTTTTACAATACCCTCTAAATCTTGTTTTCTAAAATCATCGTCTAATTGAAACTGTCTTTGTCTACCGAAAAGTTCTAAATTATCTTTATAGTTTAAATTTACTCCTGATTGTAAAGCGTGACTAAGTTCATGCGCTCTAACAGCTTCTGTACTAGGATTAGGTTTAATTCTTTGTTTATCTATAGTAGGGTTTAATGTTAATTTATTATCTGAAGGTGAATATCTAGATCCTTTATTTGCATCTGGAAATCCTTGAAATTCTCTATATAACTCTTGAAAATAATTATCATTTGGATTTTGTATATATTCCTTAACTGTTTTTAGTTTATTTAGTCTGTATTTTACGACTTCTTGTGGATTTTCATATCCTTGCTGTCTTAGTCTTTCTAAATAAACTGGAGAATTTAAATAAGATTCTAAATAAGCTTTTGGATCAATATTTTTATCCTTTATTATATCTGGCTCTAGATTAGGGATGTTATCTTTAATAACCCCTCCTTGTTGCGCTATTTGAGTATCTATAAAATTACTAACTTGATTATATATTCCTGTTAAATCTGGTACTTCTGTTTGTACAATGGGCTGTTCTTGAGGTATTGGTTGTTGTGAAATAGGTTGATTAATCAAATTTTGGTAATCTTTCAAAAAATTGTACTCATTAGTTTGCTTTTTTACTTCTTCAATATCCTCATCCTTTTTATCAGGCTGTTCTTCTTTAATTTCTTCTGCTAAATTAGTGTTATCTGCTGAAATATCAAAATCTTTGACAGTGGTTGTTGGTAAGTTATCAAAATAAGAATTAGTTTCAGCAATTACTCTATCTGATATGGGTGTTGAAGCCATTCCTGAAAATGAAGAGTATATCTTGTTGACTTTTTTCTGCCTTTCTGGATTATTTTTGTACTTTTTGGCAGGAATCTCATATAAATCTGAAAACACTTGTCCAGCTTGATAAGCAGTAGTAGCATTCTTCAATCCTAAATTAGCTTTTTGATGGGTTGTTTCTAGTTCATGTCTAACAAAATCTAATTGATTTCCAAAATCAGTCCACTTATCCCCATATCTTTTCTTAAGGTCTTGTAATCTTTTTCCTCTAAATTGAGCTATACCAAATGACGAGCCTCCTCGGTATCCAATATCTCCCTCGGCTGATGTATTTAATCCACTCTCGTACACTAGATTTCCTACTATACCTGCTGTAGCTTCTGGGGAATAACCTTGAGAAATAAAATAATCATAAGCTATTTTTTCCTTTTCTCTTTGTTTTTGATAAGATTTAACTGTTGGCATAATTTAGTCTGTAATTGTTTCGTTGTGTGTGGTATTTTTAAGTATTAGGTTATATCGGCTATCAACAGCTCCTGATAGATTTATTAAAAACCATTCTCCTTTCATTCTTTCTAACACTTTTTTTCCCCTAAACTTAACAGCATTTGTATTTATAGTTTTAAAAATATTGTTCTCATCTGTGGTGAACATTGGAATGTTGTTTTGTGAATTTATTATCCTATTGAAAAAGTAGTTTATTGATTGCTTTCCACTATCACTTGTGAAAAGTATTTCTTGGACATTACCATTAGTTTGAGGGTATTTTCTATTATCAGATAATGTAAGTTGTGGATTTAATCCTAATAAACCAGAATTATTGGTTTGATTAAATATGAATAAATTTTTAAAACTCTTATTCTTGTCTTGCGTCCAGTCCCAATCATTTACATAATGTATAGCATCTATGTTTAAAGATATAGAATTTAATATTTTATCTACATTTTCATTTGCAATAGGTAGTTCTATTTGGGGTATGTGTTTATTTCCTTGAAATATGCAGAAACTACTTCTGTTTAATAAATGATTCCAGAGTGTTTCTTTATCTTCTCCAAAATTATAACCTATTTGAAAATATCCATTATGAGATAAGCTATAATCAGGATAGAAAGTATAAAATGAATTCCACGTTCCTTCTACTACATTAAAAGATATAGTCCAACTCACTTCTTTAAAATAAGTATCGTCATCGAAAAAAACCTGTTGTTTACTACTTTTTATAGTAGGAGCCACAGTTTCAGTACACGAGCATATTACGTTATTATCTTCAGTAATGATTGGTGTACAACCTGGAGGACAGGATACAGCTTCTATAATAGTAGTACAGGTGCAATATGTTACACCTGATACTATTTCTTGATTACACTCTATGCTGGGACAAGTACATGCCATAATTTTTTACAAATATAAGTTATTTATTTTTATTGTGCAAATTAATTAGTTAAAACCGTTACACCTTTTGATATTAATGTGCTAACTGCTGAATTTGAAGCCGATGTTCTTGGAGAATTACCTCCTGTCAAGTCTACTTTTCCGCTAGATGCCCATGTAGGAACAGAAAGATTAATTAATAGGTTATCTACTTCTGTTGAACTTAGTGCACTGGTTGCAGATTTTATAGTTACTTCTTTCATATTATTTACCCAAGTTCTACCTGATGTATAATCTGCAATTGTGTTTGTTCCTTGTATACTAAATATCCTTACATTTGGGGGTATTAAAGCTACATTTCCAGTTAGTGAATTTTCATCTAAGTCTATAACAGTCATTGTTGAAGGAAATCCTGAAATATCCCCCGTAATATTATTTCTAGTAGCTATTAATATACCTAGACTAGTTAGTTTTGCTAACTCACTTACTTTTATCTCAACCTTTCCGTTATTCAGAGTATCTTGTCCAATATTCATAGATCCTATAGAATTAGCATATACTGTAGTTATGATTTCTCCCGTATAAGACGTAGTGTAATTATGACTGAGCGTATTTAATCCCGCTGGATAAGTGATTATAGTACCATCTCCCCAATTTACTTGAAACGTTGTTGAACTATTTACACTATACAAAGAGAAATTATCCAAATCTGTTGCATATAATTTAAATTCTATAGGTAGGGAAGGGTTAACTGTTACTATTACTTCTTCTGGCTCAGGAGTACAATCCTCAAAATGTGGGGTGATTGTATATATCACTGTTCCTACTATTGACCCGCTGTTTGTTAAAGTTTGAGCTATAGAACTTCCCGAACCACTTCCAGCACCACTAACTCCACTAGAAACTGCTGTCCAAGTAAATGTGGCTCCTAAAGTCGAACTTGTTAGAGAAATACTTGTGGTATCTCCACTAGCTATGTTTTGTACAGAAGGAGTAGGAATTACATCAACTGTGCATGAACAGTCTGCTGGTTCAGTAGTTATTAAAGTACAGGTTTGATTAACTTCATCGTAAACATAGTTTGGAGGACATAATGGTGCAGATGTAGTTTGTCGCTCACAAAGTTCAGTTAATGAATTATAAGTAAATCCTGGTGGACAAGTTGTTGTATCTTCTCCACAAGTATAATATATTCCTGTTTCTTCATCATAATCCAGACATTCTTCGTCCTTCACAATATAATCTTTTTTGGTAATAAAAAGTCTTTCCCCTCTGTCATCATACCACATATTGTATCCAATACCTTTATACTTATTATCAGTATTCAAATTTGGGAATTGTTTTAGTATTTTTAAAGGAAGTTGCTCTTTAAACCATTGTTTCATGTTAGTTGGTTGACCCCCTGACTGTTCTGAAATAATCTCTACTCCCTGACCATTTGATTCTAGTTTAAATATTCTTCCTCGTTTTGCATCCACCCAAAAATGTCCATATGGTGTACTTACAATATCTGTATGTTGAGTTCCCATGAATCCTAAATCAGTTGACTTAAATTCAATAGGTCTTTGGTAAAACATTCCTGAAATCCCTGTTTCTCTGTTTTGAGGTGTTAGTTTCTCAGAAAAAACATCTATAGCATTATGTAAAAGTAATCTGTTTTCAAATCTTGCTATAAACTGATTACTTTCAATGTTATGCATGTCAATAAGCTTACCATTATTTGTCTTGAATTCATACCAATTTAAAGGTTTATATACTAACCACGGATTAGTTAAATCATTTTCATTTACTTCTTTTTCAGACCAGGTTACAGCGTTATTTTGTAAATTTCTTTTTCTCCATATCTCTTTACTGTAAGTTTTATCAAAAAATTTATATGGTGAATTTGAAACACCTAAACTATATGAATTATTATAGTGAAAAGTATTTGGTTCTGACATAGGCAGGTTAGCTTCCTGTAACCATGTACTTAGATTTCTATGTTGTGGATAAAACCATTCCTTAGGTTCATTTTTGGCATATCGGAAATTACAATTAATTTCTGACTCAACCAAAAAATCTACTATTCCGTGTACAAATAAATAAAATTTACTAGGCGGTTTATAATAAAAATCCTTTCTGCCTGTCTCGCAATCAAAAGCTGTTTCTGATTTTATGTCTGGGAAAGGTATTCCTGTATTGGTATATATCCCTCCTACTTCATAATCACAATAAAAACGTGGAAAAGCCATATTATCGTTTTCAGAGTACAAAAATGGTAATTTATCTGCTAATTTTACTGCATTACTTCTAAATATAGGGGCTTTCTTTCTCCAACTAAATCTTGATATTACCGAAGTTCCGCCTAATATAGGGCTACATTCTGTATTTTGATCTAAGTCAAATATATAATTAGTTGTAAGCCATTTTATAGAGTCTATTTTACCCCATTGATCTGGAATATAATTTTTTAAAGTAAAATAAGGAGACGCTACGTTTCTGTCTGCTTCTACTCCTAATTTACAGTTTGTCTCGGATGAAATAAAATTACTGCCTTTATTAGACTTATTATTATTGTCGTATGCAGTGTATTGAGAATAAGAGGAATAGTCAAATGGAAAGCTTTCACCAGTAGATAAGAAAACCGAGTGCTCTCTTAACCAGTTATTAATTTTTACCATTTCTCCTGTATTTTCATCAGTAAATGTATAATCTCCTTCTCTTAAATGTTTTTTTATGGCAAGTTTTCTAAGATACTCTGAAGAATATTGGTCGGCTTTTAAGAATTTATTATATTTTGCAACTCCTGTTTGCATATTAGCATAGTTATCCACTCTGCCTAAGTCTCTGAAAATAGTTAACCAGTCATATCTGTATTTACCGATTCTTACATAAGCTGCTGCAATCATTCCTGCTGCTGCAATTCCTGCTCCTACTGCTCCTAAACTAAATACAAAACCTCCTTGTTGTAGGGCTATTAGCTCTCCAGTTTTTATAAGTACTTCCATTACAGCCTCTGCTATAGCTAAAGTAGTGGCAGTGCTTCTTGATTTGTCTCCTAAAACTGTCCATTGTGAATGCTCGTCTACTTTCGAAAAGCTACTCGTGCTGTTACCAAAAACAAATCCTTGTAAACTTACTTCTGTTGGTAAAGAAGGTCTGGTTAAAAAAATATCAGGACTTAAGAAAGAATACATGTGGTTTCTTTCTGAATTATATGGATGATTTATAATATTTCCTTTTGGTTTTTCAAGCAAATATTTATTCTTACCTAAATCATTAAAAGGAAAATTACTAAAATTTATAGTTTCTCCTTCTTTCTCATAATTATAAAAATCAAAACCAATTCCATTTGCTATTACAGATTTGGATACTGAATTATCACCTCTTAATATTTCATATCCCTGAATATTATCTCTTTGTTTAGCTGTGATTAACCCATTTGAATATGCAATATTTATAACAGTTTTTATTACATTGCTGTCTATTTGAACTCCTAATGGAAATATGATACTATCTGCATTTTGTCTAAAACTTAGGGAATCTATTATATAAGGGGCAACAGTGTTATCAGGCATTTTAGGGTGTCTGATAGGCTGGCATCTAAAGTCTGCATTTTTTAGTATGTAGTTTCCATTACTGTCTAATCCAGAAGTGTAGTAATTTAAAAATTCTTCCCTGTCTTTTTCGGATAATAGGTTTAAATCAGAACCATTTATTTTTATTTCTGAACTATCCCACAATTCTTTATTGTCGTCATAAATTTCTGTAGACTCCCAATAGGCAGTTACTCCCTTTCTATAAGGTAGTGGATCGCAATCATTTACTTTAGGTATTTTGTACCTACATTGTGTAGAGTAGTCTTGTATCTTGTCTATTACAATACTATCCCAACTTACCGTTGCTGCCTCATATTCTGTTTCTCTAATGTAAACAGAAAAACACCCACAAGGAGGTATAACTTTGTATACAATCTTTGGATCACCTGGAAAAATATCACTGCAATCTGTATATATAGTCTCACTCATTATAGGTGAGTCAATTGCAATGTAAAAAGTAGGAGGTAAAAGAGCTAGTTGAGTTTCATTAAAAAATCTTAGCTCTCCATTATCCAAATCTACTATTTCTCCTCCTAAAACTGTTTTATTAGTGCAGTTATCATAAATAGTGTACCTTACTGTAGAAACACTTGGTAGATCGTCTCTATCATTACTTGAAGGGCATTTCGATCTTCTGGTTATTTCAAAAACCAAGCTTGATCTCTCGTTCTTATTTATCTTGAAAAATTGAGCTTTTTTGTGAAGTTTAGATTTAAAAACACTATTAGTTACTGCTACATTATAAGATGGTTGTAATAAATCAGCTTCTAAATCAGCTCCAGCGTAATTTAGAAATACACCTATTCCCGACTGAGATGGGTCAGATTGTACTAACAAACTTTCGGCATATCCGCAAATTTCGTTACTAAAATTACTGTCTCTTACATAGGCTTCTCTTAAATCTCCACCTACCTTACATCCCATAAAGTTTTCCTCAAACTCAGTATCCCTTTCATAACCTGATCCGTCTACGTCTCTTTTATAAGGGCTACAGAAAGATGGAGGAACAGATCTTAAATAATCTTCCTCTTCTTTAGGATCAAGTACTGTTACCTCATTTACTACGCTTGAAATAATATTTGTTTGATTATCTAGATTTGCAGGTAAATCACAATCTCCTATAAAAGCAGGTGAACAATTTCCTGGATAAGCGTTATTTAAAGCATCTGTAATTATAGATATATTAGGATCATCTGGATGAGTCTCCACATACGTTTTTAAATCTTCATAGTTTTGATCTATTTCTATAGTTACTGATCCAGTATTTATAGTATATACATTTTCTAAAGTGCATGAATTTGTTGCAGGTTCCTCTATTTCTGTAGCTCCTTCCTCTATGTCTATACATGTTTCATTATAAGCATACGCTGTATTATATACCTGCCATTTTTTATTTCTGTCTGTAGATACACACTGAGAGCTGTTGTTTAAAATACTATTTAAATTATTATCCTCTTCCAGAATATCATTTTCGCCTGGTAGTGCAGGTCTAGCAATTAACGGAATTGCTGTGGAATACCCTCCATTTTTGTATAAAAGTCGCGCACTGAATGGTTGAACTTCATCTCTTGTAAAGCCTTTATATTTAGAATTTGCAATTGCACTTTTATATAGATTCTCCGAAGCTGCCGATGTAGTCCAATGCAATAATCCTCCAAACAAGTTCATAACAGGTTGGACATTCAATTCTTCTTCTTGTACTAATCCTCCATGCCAAAGTACATCTCCACTTACCATAGTGAATTTTGCTTTCTCCCAGTTAGGTTTAATTGCATTCAATGTATTAAAATCCATTCTCTTTTTAAGAGATACGTTTCCTCTGGCAATATACAAATCATCATTACTGCTTCCGCTATGTGTATATATAACTGTATCGTCTGTTGTAGGGTAAATTCCTGCTAAAAACACTGATTGGGTGTTAACTACATTATTTCTTTCTACAACGGCTATTTTATAATATTTAAAATGCTTTACATCTAAATTCTCTACTTTTATTTTTATAGCAAAATTTGTAAATTCGTCTGTTTCTGTTTGAGATTGGATATTGTTATTTTCATCGAATATAGCGATAGGGTTAGTTGGGGAAGAATATTGAGTCATCTCATTTCCCATTAAATCGCAATAAGCCGCCCAAAACTCATAAGTTCCTTTTTTCAAATTACCACCTAATTGTTGTTCGGCAGGATTTAAAATTATTCTATTATGTTTAGGAAACATTAAAAGCTTATCTACATCTATGCAGTTACTATAGGTAGAATCTTCACACGGCAATTCTAGCTCAAATAAATAATTTTGTGCACCTTTTTCAAGTAAATTAGTTACATTTAAAAATCTAGGTGGATTTCTATAATCATTCCAGTATAAAGTTGTCCCTAATTTCTCTTGATTGATTTCTATCTTTTTTGCTGGAAAATTAATATCAAAATTAAGTCCTGCATAAATATCTAAACATCTGTCATTAACTAGTTCTATATATTGTAAAGAAGGAACTTGTGTTACTGTTTCTAAAGGAGTTACAATAGGATTAAAAGCTTTTATACCACAACTATCACAATCTTCATTAAAATTAGTAGTTTCCTCGTTTTTGTAATTTATATTATTTATATCATTATTATCTACATACCCAATACTTGAACGTTTGTAATGAACACTATTAGTATCTTCTATAATACTAGTTAGAAAGTAATACGTATAATTTGAAAGTAAGTCTGTTTTTTTTCCAATGACTTTATAATTTTCTGGGAATTTAACTCCATAATAATTAGAAGGTTCCAATTGGCTAATCTGGGTATCGCCTCCTTCATTACTAGATGTCATATTTACAGAAACTGTATATTGTATATTCTTTAAATCCGCTCCATTTTTATCGCGTGACATTCCTAGTCGAGGGGATGAAATACTTTTATTATGTTTCATTAATTTAGTTATTATGAAGGTAAATTATAGCGATTCTGGTTTTGTCTGTTTTTTTTATAAATTTGCTTGGCAAACTTTTCTTGGTCTATACCTTTCCAGTTTGATTCGGACATGGCTTCCAGAAATAACCTTCTTTGATCTTGTTTCCAAATACCTACCCATCTCATTAGAGATTGTGCGTTCTTTTCATTTATATCCAAAGTTTCTGCCAATTCTAATTTTACTGCATTTTTTATATGTTTTAGAATATCTCCCGTACTAAAAACAGGGATTGCTATCTCTTCCTCTACAGTAGGTAAACTGTTATATTGTAAATATATTTTTCCATCCTTAAAATTGGCTGTTAATGTACGACCTGTGATGCTGATTTTATCTGGGTAATTATTTCTTATTGCGGGATTCATATTTAAACAGTCAACTGCTATTGTATCTTTATTCATTCCCTCTACTAAAGACAACCATTGATAATTATACCATTTATCTTCGTATTCATAATTGGTATATATCTTTTCTGTAGTTATTTTTGATTGGCAGAAATCTACATAATAATCCATAGTAGCATTACTCCAATACGCTGGATTTTCTATTTTTTGTTTTTCTACTATCAATCTTTTCTCTGGTGTTTTTTTTATGCTTCCTTCATTAGTTAATTTTAATCCTAATATCATAGATCTAAATGTTTCTGGTAGTACTGCCTTTGAATTCTTTATTTCTACTATTGTTTCATTTTTAGTACAAATGTTTTTACCAAACTTCCTCAATTCAGTTATGACCCAAGTTTTTATCGAATTTCTGTCTATATCTCCTGTAGCTGCATAATTAGAGAAAGTAGTTTCAATCTCTGCAATAAATTCATCTAATGTAACTAACTCCATTATTTTTTAAGTTTTAATTTTCTGTGTAATAGTATAGCCTCTGCTTTATCTTCAGGTTTTTCTGTTTCTGCCTTTGAATTTGGTGTGTTGGTGATTATATATTGGTTTCTTAAATAATCATCCTCAAGATAGAAATGAGTCTCTTTTCTATGCATTCTCTTATGAGTAAATAAGCTCATTTTTTTCATATATTGACCAAAAGGTCTTTTATACATAACTCCTAAGCCTTTTAAATGAACACCGTACTTGGTTTCTGAAAGCATTTTTCTAAATTCCTCTATCATGCCTCCAATAGCTTTTTCAAAATAGTTATATTGATCTATTTTTTTAGAGGGCTTACGTCTTATTTTCTTGTAGAAATTATAAAATTCTCTTCCCATTAAAGGATCGAGGTATTCAAGTTTCTTTGCCATTTTTATATACCTATTGTGTAATTTGTAAAACATTCTGTCTTTGATCCGTTAAAAGGTATTTCAGGTTGGTAATTTAGGTCTTTCAATTTTATTTTTTCTACCACTTCTAAATCCCATATAAATCCTGCACTGCCTTTTACTTCGCTAATTACTTCATACTCATAGGGCATTTTATCAACATTATTATATCTGGTTTCAATAGTATTAACTGTTATTCCGATTTTATAAAACTCTTCATTTTCATTGAAACACCTCAAGGTATAAAAAGTGCATGTCCTACCTTTGGCTTTTTCTATGTATTTTTCACGAGTCCAACATGATTCTTTTGTACATTTTGAACATCCCTGTCCTTTAATGTGATTGTTTGGAGTTTGTCTAAATATCCCGTGGTGTTCACATAAAATATCTATTTTTTCTGTACCTTTGGTATACTCTGATTGGTAGTATGAATATCTACCATTATGTACTAAATTGGCTTCGTGAATAAACTCTTCTTTTGTTTTTGTCTGTTTATCTGACATAGCTTCTTTTCCACATTTAGTACACCCATGTCCATTCAAATGCCCATTGGATTTTTGTAAAAACTCTCCATGATTATGGCAAAATATTTTAACTTTACTGTTACTACCTTTATATTCTACTTTTGAGTAATCGTATTTGTCGCCATGAATTTCTTTCGCTTTTTCTATGAATTGTTCTGTGGTTTTTATAAGTTTACTAGATCTAGATTCATTGGCACATTTGGGACAAATTGAACCGTTTAAATGACTTTTGGGTATTTGTTTAAAATCTCCATGTTTTTGACAAGTTATTACTACTTTTTCTTTTGAGCTTTTATAAATAGTGTTTAAATAACTATATGTCTCATTATGTATCTCATTTGATCTTGCTATAAATTCTTCGGTTGTTAAACTATGTGCACATTTGCGACACTTACTTCCACTTAAATGTTTATTAGGAGATTGCGTAAATGACCCATGTTTTTCGCAGAATATTACTACTTTAGTATGATTATTTGTGTAATTTACTTTATCGTAGTTATACCTATCACCGTGTGCTTTTTTAGCTTTCTCTATAAATTCCTTTGTCTTTTTATCCATTTTAATTTCCCTCGATAGAATTTGGATTATTATCCTCTCTAATTTGTCTAGTTATCCCTAATTTCTCTAGTGTCATAGTTTTTACTACTTCTAATAATTTGTCAGGACATACGAACTCTTTACTCCAATTTGATCGACAAACATCTTTTTCTGAACAACTTGAACAATCCTCTGCATTAATATTATCTATTGTAAGAACTGTTAAGTCTACACTATATATTTCTTCATCTGGGATATACAGATGATTATCCGATCCTAAATATAAGTAAACTTCTCCTTTTAATCTATATTTTCTATTTTTATTTCGACGATATTGTGTTTCATCTATAAATGCAAATCTATAATTACCATCTAATGATACAATATCTTTTATACTACTACCTAGCCTAGAGAATAGTAATTTAGGAAGAGGTTTTTTAGACTTCATTAAAGTATTGCAAAGTCTGAATTCTATTGAAGGACAGTTTTTGGTGTTGATTTTTTCAAATTCAAAGCAAGGTATATTAGTATAAATATTAGTGTCAGACAATAAACTCCTTTCTCCCCATTTTTGAGATATTAAAAAAGTTGCCGAATCTTCCAGTAGTTTTAGTATAAATCTTCTAGGAATCCTGCTATCCTTATTATTGGTTCGAAATAAGTTGGTAACCTCAGATACTATTGTGTTTTTATCCATTTTGTAGTAATTTAGGCAAAATTAATTATATAAAGTGTATTACACAAATCTTTGAAACTTGTTGTAATAAAAAATGCGGACATCTATTACATCCGCATTAAAACAAAAGTTATTTATTATCTATTAACAAGGGTCTCCTTCGGGTTGTATTAGAGTAACATTACCATCAATAGGATAATTTACTGTTAAAAAATATCTAGGAGTGCCATCTATCCTTATATAATTATGAGGAATGGGTGTGGTTAGGGTAATATCAGAATATACTGCCGTAACATCATATGGAAACGGAACACTTAAATCTCCCACATAGTATACACTTCCTCCTAAAGTAGGTGAATTTATTCCTACTACTCCGCCTGTACAAGCATATGTTCCATAATAGTATAGAGCTGTATTTATAGGTGGGGCGGGTTCTTGATTATTATTAGTCTTAAATATTAATTTTTTTATATTATTCATAATTAAGCTTTTGTATTACCAAGTAAATCAAAGGCGTTAGTTGAACCAATTTGTTCAATTCCAACATGGAATCCTTGACCTTCTATTTTAAAACCTACAGGATTAGAGATAGTAGTGGATGAACCCACTATTGTAACATCCGCTGTTCCTTTTTGGGTAATTCCTACAAAGAAGTTTTGAGGTAATCCTGCTGGGACAGTTATTGTTACTGGAGTTGACCCATTATTTACTTTAATACTATAATTGTTGTCTGCACTAGTTAGAGCATAACTAGTGGTTATAGCTTTTTGTAAATTTACTGTTTCTATTACATAAGGTGAAGCAGTAGTTCCTGATCCTGTGACTGATGTAGTTGTTCCTGAATTAATTTTAGTCTCTGAGCCATCAGGGGCTGACATTGTGTTATTAATAATATAAGGACTTCCAGCAGTACCAGATCCACTTATTGATATATTAGTTCCCGCATTAACTTTTGTCTCTGATCCATCAATTGTAGAAGATATAATATATGGAGATGCAATTGTTCCCAACCCAGACACACCAATATTAGTTCCTGGATTTATTTTTGTTTCAGAACCATCTGAACCTGTGGCGGTTATTATGTAAGGAGAGCCTGTTGTTCCGCTTCCTGATATACTTATATTTGTGCCAGCATTAATCTTTGTTTCGGAACCATCTATAACAGGTAAAACATCTAATACCCATTTTTTGTTTACTAAAGACAAATCAGTAAAATTAGCAGAATAGTCTGCAAAATACTGAATACCTGTATTGTTTTTACTATCTCTAAATTTAGTAGTTTCATCAAAAAACATAAGTCCTACATACGGTTGGGCAGATCCGTCACCTATCCCTATATAAAGCCTTCCAAAGGTAGCTTCTGTTGCATCAACGCTAGATAGTGAGAGAAGAACTCCGTTAGGTTTATAAAAAATAAGATTTGAGTCATTTTCTAAGCTTACTAATGCATTTCCTGAAACAGAACCATCGTTATTTATACTATCTTGAAATCCTACAACTGCTGCCAATCCCTCTACAAATTCAGTCAGGTTTCCTTCATCTATTGTTATATTTATTTCATTTGTTGATTGACTTAATAGTATAAGATTCCCTGATTTAGTCAAGGTTCTTAATTGTTTTTTACCTAAAAGACTTTCTCCTGAATAAATTTGAATTCCATTACCTATATTCTCCAATTGAAAATATCCTTGTATCTCTGAAAATTTGTTACAATTATAATCTACTATATTTTTTAAATTATCTGCAAGATTTATATTTTTTAGTACTACCGCTACTCCGTTACATTGTATGTCATCTCCCTTATAGAGCACACATTCAGCACCAAGATCCGTAATAGGGCAGTCACAGTCAGTTTGTGGAGAACACTGACTACATTGTGTATATGTTATAGTGGTATCTTGACATCCACAATTTCTATCATCTGACATAATTTTATAAATTATCTATTATTTCTTGTAAATTATCCACTTTATTTCTTAAAACTATCAATGCGGTATATATTGCTTGATTAAACTGTTCTTGTGTTGAGTTAGCTCCTAATCCTAGTTGAGAGTAGGTGTTTTCATCTATTACACATTTAGTACTTTTACGATCCCCATTGCAATTGTCCTCTGATTGCACTACGTTTGTATAAGTCGGACATCCTGTTGTTGCCATAATTTTTATTTTTAGGGTTGAGGTAGATTATCTAAAATTAATTGTAAAGTTTCTGCTAAGGTAGATGGAGAATCCCCGCAGTCATCCACTAGTCCATTAAAGTCAAGATTACAACTTTCTATGTTTTTACTACAAATATCTGTAGTTTCTAGTTCTGTTACTCTATCTTTTAATGCTATTATTTCTGCATCTATTTTTATAAAAGCATTTTTTACAATAACCCTCCCTTCTGTGGTTTTTACATAGTTTAGTATACTATCTTCTAATGATTCTAAGTTAATTTCCTCCAGCTGATTGTAAATATCCTGAGTCGTTTCTTCTATAGATAGGGAACAATGATCAGATAATTCCGAAAATTTATTAACCTCTCCCTCGTATTCTACGCATGCACTAGGTTTTATCTCACCACATGTATGCTGTATTTTATTGCACTTATTTTCCATTTTAATTATTATAATTTATACTTATGTAAAAAACGCTTCCGTAATAGTTATTGCAATTTTAAACATTCCTATGTCATTAGGATGTGATGCAACGCCTGAATTATTTACAGTATGCCAAACTAAGTCGTCTCCATAAACTTGTGCTCCAATAACACTTTTATTTATTGAAAGGTCTAACGAAGATAATGGTACATAAGGGCAATCTCTAGATAAAGAAGCGGCTTGCATTATTGAATCTTTAGTAGCACTAACCCAAAAATTACCTGTTGTAAATATTTTCACAGAAGGGATTTTAGTTCTAATATAATCTATTAAACTTTCAATACTTGCCTGATATCCTGTGGTATTAGAAACATTTTCTCCTAATCTAATAATAACACAGTCTCTTCCTACTAAATCAGCGTCTAATTGCGTTTTATCCCAAGTAGTGTGATTTGCTTCCCAATCTGCTATATTTCTTCCGTAAACTACAGCGGAAGGGTTGCTTTTCTTCAATCTTGTTTCTAATACATGAACAAAATCTTTCTCTCTCAAACTTGCTGCCATTCCCCATTCTCCCCACCAATACGATAAAATTGGATGTTTTGTTATGGAATTTCCTAAAACTAATGTGTTGGTTGGGATATATTCGGACATTTGACGACTTAACTGAGTCTGATATAATTCAACTATTTTATAAAAATTGTAGTTATCACATTTAGTATTAAAAGAACTTCCAATAGAAGCAAAAGCACACTCTTTAGAAGAAAAAAAATCAGGAAAGGCTACACCAGTAGCAAAATTTTGAACAGCACCTATATATATCGATCTTGTAGGTAAAACAGGACTTGTAACATTAGTAGTTGCGGTAGCTCTATTTACTCCATTTACATACAATCTTAAATCAGTAGGTGCGGAGCTATTCCTGTTGTTTACAAAAAGACCTTTAGTATTTATAATACCAATAGCAAGGGCAAGTCTTGAATTTAAATTCTGACCAGTATGTGTGGCAGCGGCAGAATTTGTACTATTTGGTAGTGTCAATCCTATAATACTAACAGAAGGAGTATCTCCCACTACACCCATTTCAATATTAGCAGATTGTTGTATTTGTGTTCTAGAATAATAGCTAACATGTGCATCATATAAAGTTAGATTTACAGAAGGAATTAACTTAGTATCTGCATACGCATCTATACCATTTGGTTTAGCTCCTGTTGCTGAATGAACCCAAGTTCCGTTAAAAACTAATCTAAACGCTGCATCTAAATCTCTAGGATCTTTTAAATTGTATTTATGTGTTGTGGCTGTACCTCCTACAAAGGGGTATAAAGCTTTCATCTTTGTCCATAAACCATACCCTTTTAAATTATTTACTAACTCCCTAATAGCATTTACTTGTGTAGGATTTGTTATTCCTGTGGCTGTTAAAAAATCACTGGCTTCTGTGCTTGAGGCGTTACCAAATGATGTAAATATAGGACAAAATTCTTGATATAATATTTTTTTACTACTCATTATGATGGTTGCGTTATAGTTATCCAGTAAATTCCTGTACTTAAATACTCAACTACAATTTGATTTTTCAAAGTCCCTACATATGCACCTTTTATATTCCCAGACCATCCAGCAGGAAATGTTAATATGAAATTACCTGTTACATAAATCGATATAACTTTTGTTTTACCAGCAGCAGGTAAATTGCTTTCTGTAAATGTTGTGTTTCCTGTTAATATTAAATTCCAAGTGTCAAAACTGTAATCTAAATTGTAGACTCCAGTGGTTGCACTATTTGTAACAAGTGTTGGGATTGTTTGAAAATATAAAGCCAATCTAGTTCCTAAAGTTGTGATTAACTGCAAGAATGTTCTAGTCTTGGTTTTATTTGAATCAGCACTATCTCCTATAACAATATAATCAGCATCTACCAAGGTAGTAGCTTTAGCAGGTAAAGCAGAAATTAGATTCTCTTTAATCCACGTTATAATTATTGCCCATACTGGAAATTTAGTTGTACTTGCAACATCGGATACAGAGTTAGATTTATTAGTTGTATTCTCATAACTATTTGAATCTAAACTACCATCTCCTTTTTGAAACTGACTGGAAGTACCTCCTGTAACTTTATTTCCTGTAGTTTCAATACTACCACTTCTTTTTATTGCAGAAGTTTTATTATTTCCCGCAGGTATTGAAGTACCAGAAAAAAAGAAATTACTTATATCAGTTCCCACAGCCGTATATGTAGTGTAAAGAGAGGTGCTTGAATTATATGTCCAAGTAGAACTATTTAATCCTATATACAAATTGTTAACATTTACCTTAAGACTGTCACTGTTAACTGTTGGTGGGTTATTTAAGTCAAATATTGTGGCTGTGTTGGGATCATTCGAATTGACATACACTACATTAGAAAATACAGGAGGTACATCATCATTATAATATGAAATGATTTCCCAATCATATGAACTCCAATTATAACCGTATTCTAAACAGTATTTTGCTTTTACTGAAGTTGGATACCAATCTATAGTGTTGGGAGTAACTAAATCAGGTCTTAATCCTGGATTCACTACAAGGTTGGTCACACCTGCTCTAAACTTGATCACAAATCTTTTATACTTACTATAACCACTAGGTAAGTTTATTGTATAGCTTGCTACAGTAGAACCACTTAATATTACTCCGTCATCTGTAGAAGAAGGTGTAAAAACTCCTCCATTTGATAAAGTTACTTGGGCAATCCTGTCATTTCTTAAAGATTGCACATAATTTCTATTTATTAAATCGTTGCTCGTAGCATTTACATCACTATCTAATAAAGTTAAAGATTGTACTTGTCCTTCAGGAGTCCTCTGAACTATCGTTCCATTTAAAGATGAACCAGAACTATATTGTATAGTTGTCTGATTATTAGAGTTGTCTGTAGCATACACTATTTTAGGTGCTGAAACCTTATCTAATTTACCAGATAAATCCTGATCACCTGTATTGACTCCAGAAGTATTATTTAACTTAGTTTTATCTGTTGGTGATAATAGTCCTGCATTTGTTGTGTTTGCTAAATTAATAATTGCGTCAGTTCCTGTATCCGAAGTTACTGTTCCATTTATAGGAGAAGCAATGTAATCTAAATTAGTAGAACCCGTTATTGTTGGTAAATTAGAAAGATCATTATAATCTCCTGAAAAAGCTACTACTGCTAACTCATCCGTTTCTACATATGTGGAATTACCATCTGATCCATTATTAATTAAATTTGAAGTATTATCTCCTGGTTGCAATGCATTGTTTATAAGTAGCTGAAGACCATCCGAAACTTTAATATTTTTAGTAGAAAATCCTGTAATAGTTATACTTCCATCTGTATTTTCTATAGATTGTACTCCTGCTGAAACTTGTTTTAAAGCATAAGGAACACCTTCCTTATCAGTAACATATATTTCAAATTTATTTTCTCCTGGAACTTTTAAGTAAGCGAAGGAGTTTGGTTTTAGTCCAATTAAACTATTTACTTTATATGCAAATACTTGTTCCATTTATTTTTTATGTTTTACCATTCATTTTGAGTCCATGAAAATGGCTCATTAGTAGTGTAATAATTATTGGTAATATCTCTGTACTTTGTTTGAACTGTTTTTAAGTCAACGATTTCTATATTATCATCGTCTAAAGCTCCTCTGAGTTTTTTATCAAAAAATTCCTGTACTTCACAGTTGTCATTTCTGAGCGTTTCTATTAAAAGATTAATACCTTTTATCTTACTTTTACTTACTTTTCCACCCATTCTGAAGTGATTATAGTTAAACATTTTATCTGCTTGTTTTAAAGACTTTTTTTCTAAGTCATAAAGTAAAGACTGCTGTGTTATTTTATTTACTTGTAGCGTTCCCATAATTAAATTTTACAATCTAGATATCTGTTTAGCATTTTTTTACTTTCTTCAAAGAATCTCTGTGCCTTTACAAAATCTCCTAGTAAGGTATGGGCTTTAGCTTTATCTTCCCAGAATTTGACTTCGGTCATATAATCTATAAAACCTTCATCAAATATTTCGAGACCATAAGTAATCATTACCTTAGCATATTCAATATCAAAAGTATCTGTTTTTAGATGATATTTAGTTTCTTCAATGTTTTCATACCCAGATTTTAACGTAATTGTATAAATACCATCAGGTAATTTTACATATTCTTCTTCCGTACAATCTCCTTTTAAACAGCTAATACCTAAGTTATGAGAATTAAGTGTATTAATAGCTTCTTTTTTAAAGGAGTACGTTTTTTCTTTTGTTGATCCTGGCATTTGTATGACCAGATAAGAAGGCAGGTTTTGAGAATAAATCCAGTCAGAATTATCAAATATAGATAATTTGTAAGGACTACCTGTCTCTAGTATATAAAAATCTATATTTATCTTTCCTACTGTATTCATTATTATGCTGTTACTACTTTAACGTCTCCTGAAGTTGTACTGTAAATTTCCCCTACTTTTAATCCTCCTGCAACAGCTGTTGAATTGTTAGTATAAATTGGATATACTTTCGGAGTATTTATTTGTGTTAGTATTGTTTTAATCTTTCTTAAAAAATCAAAAAGGTTTAATTTGTCGATAAGTTCTTGTGTTGTCATTATTTTTTAATTAAGGTATAATATTTTTTAGTATTTTCGATTCTTTCTTTTAAATGATTCGGTACTTTTTTACTATTTTCATTTCCTAGATTTATAGCTTTACTTAATTTAGTAATACTTTGTTCATCTACTTTTTTAGCCAAATCCCATAATTTATTCTTTTCAAAGTAATAAAGACCTGTTTCCCAAAAGTATTTTGAAGCTATTTCTTCTGTTGTTAACTTTATTTTTGATCCAACCCATTTTGAGAAATCTCTGTAATTATCTGAACCAGTTAATTGTAGGCTTCCAGCTCCCCTATGCGTATAACCGTCTCCACTTGCTTCATTACCATTACCCATTCTATTAGCATAAGCTCTGTTGGCTATTTTTTTAGGTTGGCGGGCGTAGTTTAATCTGTCTTGGGGTGTAGGAAAGTATTTTAAAAAAAAGTCCTTTAAACCTTCCTCTGAATAGTTTGTATTTTCTTTATCTTTAGTGAAATTAGCAGATTCGATTGAAGTCTGTCCTAGAAAATTAGCTAATTGCTCATCATTAATTTTCCACAACTCTTTCATTTTATTAAAGGTATTTTTACCTAATATCCCATCTGCCACCAATCCATTTTGTTTTTGAAAATCTGCTATTTTGCTCATTCTTTATTTTTTAATTTAAACCATTTATATAGTTTTACTTTTACTTTTTGGTCATATATAGGATCTATTAATTTTTTAACTATAAAAACTATTATGAAAATAACAACAGCATTAAAAATTGCAAAACCTGATTTTATAAGTTCTTCAACTACTAGTCCTGACATCGGAGCAGATAAATTAAAATAAGTAAACATTCCTGTAAATAGAGAAGTAGAATATTGTACGGGATTTTGCCACACATCCTCAAACATCTCCTGACCGAAGTGTTTAACGCCTAATACTCCTAAAATAGCCAAAAATATAATTTTTAAAGTTGATAACATCTTTGTATGCGATATATAATGCGGAAACAATTACTAAATCTATTATAAAATAGTCTGAATACTCAAAGTAAGTTATACCTTGTAGTCTATCTGAAATATCTTCGAAAAGTAGTCCTATGAACACTAAACTTAAAAATTTGCTAAATCTTGTTTTATAATCACAGCTTAATAAAGCCAGGATAATGCATGTAGAGTAAATTATTTTTCTAAGTTCCCAATAATTGTCTATGTCTTGAGGAGAAGTCGTAGGGAAGCAGTAATTTGAAATTAAGTTACTGCCCCACCACAACATCAAAGAAAGAAATAGAAAGAAATTTTTGACCATTAGTCCTCTTTTTTTGGAGGATTTGGTTTTGTATCTGGGTTAACAGTAAAAGGTTGTACAACCTCTCCGTCCTTAACTCCGTATTTAGTAGTCATTGTTGAAATGAATATACTTGTTATACTTGCTACTATAGCTATTTGTGAAATCATGCCTGCTACTGATTCGGGAATAACTAATCCTGATGTGAGTAACAAACTAGATAGAGTGGTTATAGCAAATGATATTTTAATTATATTTTTAAAAAATGTTGGTGTTGCTGCTTTTAGCCTGTTTATAATTTCCTTCATTGTTTTATTAAGTGTTTGTGTTTTTCTTCGTCGTAGTATTCGAAAGGTGTGTTATTTGTTCTATTATTATTGGGATTTAATTTAGCTTTAAAATTAGCATATGTAAAACCACTTGCTTCTGCTGCATCTTTTACACAATCGTATAAAATACCCGTTAGTATATTTATTACTTTTTTAGCTTTCGGACTTTTACCTCCTACCCATTTACCTTTAAATCGTTCCGATACTATATCTCTTTCTTCCTGAGTTTTACTATACCAATTATAAGGTTTTATTTCAGGAATTATAGGGTATATATCATTACCTTCATCCGCGTAAATAAGATCGGTTTTATTTCTAACTAGTCCTAATAACATTGAACTTAAATGATTACTTTTTATATTATAGGCTTTTGACGCACTTTTTATAGTGTCATAGAATATGCCAGTTTGTGTACTTAATAATAGTCTCGATCCTGGATGATTTTCTCCTTTTAGCATACATGCTCTTTGGATATCTCTACGTTCTTCTGAGTATTTTATGCCTTTTCTAGCTATACTTTGTTTTAATTTAGTTTCTTTTGACGCTAATCTACCTGTATTTGCTTTTCTTAGTCTCTCTACTGTCTCTTTTGTTGGAATGTAACCTAAATTACCATCACCTCCGTCAGTCAAATTTACCAGAGTCCCTAATCCTAAATCTTTTCTTCCATATAACTTTATAAATTCCTTTTCTTTGGTTTTAATAAATTCATAGTCATTTGATTCTAGTAGGATTTCTACTTCGTATTCTGTTTTATTCACAATATTCTTCCAGAATTCGCTTCTTTTAATTGTTACAAATGCTCGTGAATATTCTCTTTCGTGCTGAGTGTAATTTTTAGGTTTAGTACCGACTCCTACATAAAAGACTTGGTTAAGATCTTTTCTTATATGTCTATATAAATAATGTTCCTTCATCAAGATATTTTAAAAAGGGGACTTTTAACATCCCCTTATATAGTTCTTTATTAAATACTTGAAGGATCAACCCCTGGAATACCAACTTTTGCTGCCAAACCATTTAATAAAGTCTGTAATTGTAGATGTTTACCCTCTTCAATAATTATCATAAAATCATGTGTTATGTTTGAACGAGAGCCAGGTGATTGAGATAACAATTGATCTCTGTATTGAACATGGAATCTGATTAATCTTTTATGATATTTTAATATCTTTTCCTGACTAAGATTTGCACGTACAAATAGATTCTTTTTATAAGTTGTTTTGTTCGTGTAGTGGGCGCGCCCCATGGCTTCGGCTCCAAAAAATGACTCACTTAAGTTGTCCACATCTTGAGCATATTCTAATTTTTCGACTCTTGCAAATTCAACATCTGCGTCATAATTACTGCCAGTATAGTTTAAGATATCATCTTCCCTCCAACCAAATGACGCAGAACGAACTTTTAACGAAGTTTGAATAAACGGAATCCAGTCCTCTTCTACGCTTTCTGGATAAATATAAAAAGGCTTACCTTTAATATAGAATCCCATCAAGGCTGAGTCTGAGCTTTCGTCTGCTTGCTCTTTCCAGTATATTTCTTCAAAAGGAAGTGGTGCTTCTGCTGTGAAAGGCTGTAAGAAAATGGCTGAGCATTCATCACATACTAAGTTAGATAAAACTGTAGTAGAATAAACTCTTTTACATCCTCCAACTTGTGCTGCTGATACTTGTGTTACTGCGCTTAAAGTTTCTGTCAATCCTCCTGCTGTTGCTGTAACTGTTGGAAAAGATTCTGTTGGTGCTACTATTGTTAATACTGCTCCTGATGCTGTAACTGTTGCTCCTTTTGCAGATAGAATATTTGCGCCGTGTGCTGCAACGAATGCTGCTACTGTAGCTGTTGGGCTTGTGATATAAGTTGTAGCGTAAGTAGTTCCACCAATAACTAAGGACATGTCTCCTGTGCTTCCTGTGATAGTAGCTGTTCTTGAAGAGTTTCCTGTAAAACCTCCTTCAATGATTGTCAATTCTGGATAAGCAGCTTGTAATTCTGTTAAACGAGATTGACCGCACTCATTATCTTTTAAAATAATAGAGTAATTTTTAACAACAGCTGTACAAGTTTCGCCATCTGTCCAAGTATAAGTAGTTGAAGTAGAATCAGAACATACATTTTCTGTTTGTCCTATTACTTTTACTTCTGCTGTTGGGTTTGCTGTTACAAAAGTTGTATGTTCTGCCTGAGTTAAAACGTTATCTAAAACTACTGAATAAGTTCCTTTACCATCTTTATTTCCGAATTTTACCGCTGTTCCTGAAACTGCTCCTGGAATTGCTTGTACAGTTGATGTACTGTTTGATCCATCGTCCTCTAAAGATACATGGTAAACAATACCTCCTGTTAGTGAGTCATAACCTGCTTGGCAAGCTTCACATCCTTTTGCATATACATTATAAATTGTTTTTGTATAATCTGCTAAAGTTGCAGAAGCCAAATGTAAAATTGTATAAGTAGAAGTTCCATCTAATCTTGCTGTTCTTTCAACTTTATAAGCTGGATACTGTGCTTGAATATCTGCTAAATCGTTAGAATCTCCATTATCAATTACATTGATTGTAGAGAATACAGAGTCAACTCCTGTTTGTGCTACTGTTTCGCTATTGATAACACCTACTTCTAAGAATTTAGACAAGCTATCTTCTGTTGAAGTATATCCATTAGCAACTGGAATTTTATCCTCGTTGATTTCTTTTACTAATCTTTCGATTACCGTTTGCATTGATTCTCCTTTTTCTCTGTAAGCACGTTTTTGAATAACATACTCACTTCTTCCAAAAAATAAAGAGGCTACATCGCCATAAACTACGATGTCTACTGGTGCAGATTTTCCTTCTGGAATATTTAATGCTGTGTCTGCGTCAATACCATCGTATCCTACTTCTAAGTAGTCTACTTTTAATTCTACGTTTGTAGGAGCATATCCTTTAATATCAACAATACTTCCGATTGGGAAAAATCCTGTTGATTGTGATGCTACTTCGTTGATACGTAGATTTCCTGGGGTAGTTGTTTCCCCTACTCTGAATGAAATAAGATCTTTTGAGGTCATGCCTGCAAAACTAGAAACTACTTCAGCTCCTTGTCCTTTTACCGCCTTATTTTTGACAATAGCTAATTGTCCTTTTGCTAAATTACCTGCATACCCTGTTGTTAAGACATTGGATACTACGACAGGTTTCGAGATTGCTCCGTGCATAATTGTGTTTAGTTAATTTTTGTTGTTTTTATTTTTGAATTCTTAAAGTCTGCAATTGATACCTTGGGTTGTTCTCGTTTATATCTAAATTAAATACCATCAAACTGATAATATCATCTAGAGATTTGTCGTCCCACTCAATTGGATAATTTTCATCGAAACCTGATTCAGGATTCTCGTCATTTAATAGTCGGATTTGATTAGGATAACGGTAGTAGTTTAGTAGAATTTCGTTAACCTTAAAAGTCTTATCTGTGTAGATTGATAAGTTATTTGAGTTCACTGTGAAAGGTGCTTCTCTCCATTCGAATGAGGGTTTAGTAAACTCGTCTTGTAATACTTCATTTAAATTTTCTGTTCTCATTTCATATAGAGAGATGATATCTTGACAGTTATTTTTTTCTGCTTTAGCTTGGACATCCGCCAAGTCGAAATAATTGTCAGGTAATTTAAAATCGTATTTTTTTTCAGATTTGGATGAGTAAGGTATCTTATTATCTAGAACTAAAAAATTCTGTATATACCTTACATCATCTACTCCTCTGTTTTGTAAATGTAATGTTTGAAATTTGTTTTGACTTTCATTAAATAACAAGCAGAATCTGTAATTGTCAGTTGTGATATTATCATTTGTGCCATTTTTTTCAGCTTTAACTAAATACCTCTCTCTTACTTGTTCTATTGTAGCCATTATTAAACTTCTCTTCTTACTTCTGGGTTCTGTTCAATTAATTCTTCGATAGCCTTGTATTGTGCTGAATTAGTATTCAAACAGAATTCTGCTATTGCTTGCATTGTAAGTCCTAGAAAAACTCCTCCGTTTTCTGTTACATATCCGCGTCTGTCTTTTTTAATTTTTCTTAGTTTGAAAAGTTGATTGACAGCATGGAAAAATTCCATTTTGGTTTGTCCTTCTTTTGTTTCATAATCTTCGCAGGCTGCTATAAATCTTTCTGCGAAATCTATACCTTCTTTAGGTGCATTGATATAGTCAAAATAGATAATCTTCAGATCTTCAGAGTCAACTTTACTTGTAACTTCTCTGTTCAAATACTGTAAGATTAAATCCAATTTATCTCTATCTCCATCCGCTAAAATATTAAACTTACTAATTGCTTGTAAACGAGTCTTAGTTTGTTCTTTTTTCTTGTTTTTAGTCGCCTGTGGATTAGATATTGTAAACTGAGCGTCTTTTCTGTAAAATGGATTTTTCTCGTTTTTATCGCACGCAACTCCTTGAATGATAATTTGAAATAATTCAAAAAGTTGATCAGGTAGATTTGTATCAAACTCTTTATTTACGTAAGCTTCGTATCTGTATGAGTTTAAAAACTCATTTTTTTCAGATGGGTTTAAGTCTACGTTTCTAAACTTTTCAAACGGTTCTTTAATCTGTTTATTATAGATGGGGATTAATTCTTTTCTATCTTCTGCCGAATAATCGCTTAGACAATAAGATCCATCGTAAAATCCAGTATCGTATATATTTTTTTTATAGTCGAAATTTATACAATCCATAACTCCACTGCCTGTGAAAGGAAATTTTGTAGCCCCTATAGATTGTAATGCAGGGTTTGCATTTCCATCTGGTTTGTGATCTAAAACGTATTTTTGTCCTATTTCAATAAGGACATTACCAATATTAAATTTATTTGATTTTTTTGTAAATGCCATTTCTTTTTTCTTTTGTTTTTCTTTCTTCTTTTTGAATTACAGCCCCTAAATTAATAGGGACTGATCTTCTTTTTTATTCTTATCTGATTCCAGACATTCTATTTTTAAGTTCGATTGTTACGAATTTACTTGGGTCTGGCATCCACATTGCACCAAATCCATAAATCCAGAAACCTTCTCCCATTAATTTTCCTGCTGCTGCAATATCTGAGGCTTTTCTTGAACTATAACGTCCGTTATCTCTACCCCATACAATTGGATTTTTCTCTGGTTTAACCATGTAGACATTGTGTCTTGCTTGTGTTTCCCCACCTACTGCTCTTGTTCCTTCTGGAAGAGTTGCATTAGAAGAGAATCTTTGGTCTGTTACATCCCAGATATATCCTGAATAAGTTGTGAAATCTTTTCCACCTGGATTGATTCCTCTTACGCGTGGATCAGGTGAACCTCCTAAGTAATCTAGTGTCCTGTCTTCTGTAGCTGATAATTTACCTACTCCTGGAATTACTGCTGATGTGAATTTTACTTTACCTAGAGACATATTATCCCAAGTTCCTGTAACAGGGCTTGAATCCATAATTCTGTCTGCTCCCATTAAAGCTCCTAAGTTATTTAATTGAGATAAAGCTTGAGCTGAAATAATTGCTTCAATATTTTGGTATAATTCACTACCTGCATCAATATTCAAATATGTATCTTCGATTTGAGAATCATTGTACATATAAACGTAGTTTCTGATTTGAGTTAAATCTGCAATAGTTAAACCTCCTTTTTTATTATAAGTAAAGATTTTACCACGTCTCATTTGTTGCCAAAGTCCCTCATTAAATTCGATTACACCTTTAGATGTAGAAATTTTAGCTGCTGGCATGAACATCAAAGCACTATTAAATCTTTCTGTAAAAGAACGCATTGTAAGTAACTCTAAAATATCTGCTGCGGAAACTAATTGCTGTCCTGTAGAAGTTGTAGCTTTAATCATTGCAAGCGGTGTGTCTTCTACTCCTGCTGCTGACAATTCTTGTAAATATTTTTGAGTGTCGGCTGTTGTATAACCTGAGTTTAGTTTATATGAGTCAGCTTTTCCTGTAAACCAGTGTTCTGCTCCTTGCCCGCTTCCTAGTTTGAATTCACATTCAATATAATTAGTAGCATCTGGTAAGTGAGGGATACCTAATTTTTCAGAGTATTCTGCAATATAAGAGTTGGAAGTTACTTGGTAAACTACATCGGCTTGTAAGTAAGATGCCTGATAAACTTTGTTTTTGTCGTTTTCTGAACCAATTAAACTCACATAATGCTCATATCCATTTCCTACATACTGAGGTTCTGGAGTTTCAGCGACCATAAGGAAGTCACCATATGCTTTATCAATACTTAGAGTTTGAAAAGGAGCTAGTTTTTTATTAAGTACAATTCTGAAAGTTGTACCATCTGCTCCTACATATCCGTCAGGTGATTGATCAGAAGTATCTTCTACAGTTCTGAAACAGTTGTCTGTCTCTACTGCCATTTTATACTTAAATCCTCCATCCTGTCCGTTTACAGTAAGAACTGCATTTGAACTAGTTACTTTCTTATAGATTGAGCTTGAAAATGAAGTTCTTTTCATTACCTGCTCATCCCATTTGTTTTGTAACATTAACATGTTACGGTTAGGATCTAATTCAATAAAAGACGTAAGCATGATACTAGAATCTAGGTATCCTTGTTGCGCTGGTATTAAATTAGCCTTACTAACAGGAGCGATAGACATATCGGTAATGGCTGCTCCATTAATTGCTAAACCTTGGTTTGAATACATTCGTTTTTATTTTATTTTTGTTTGAAATCATTAATAACTTTATCTGCGTAATCTTCTAAAGATTCTTTAGCTAAAGTTGGTTTTTTTGTATTATTTAAATTTACTGTGAAAAGTCCTTTTGCGTTCTCTACTTTTGTTTCTAATACTTTCTTAGATGCTACCCATTTTTTAAATTCTGCTGGATTACTTAAAAAATAAGTTAATTCTGCGTACATTTCTGGGTTTTTAACAGCTTCAAAATAAAGTTTATCTGTGTTTGATATTTTATCGTTATCTAATTTTGTAGCGTTTTCTACTAAAACTTTTTGAATATTATCTGGAATTCCCCATTCCTTATATTTACTTGAAATATTCTTTCTAAGATTCTTTAACTCTTCTTTTTCTTTTTCTATACGGGCAAACTCGTCTCTTCTCTTTTCTTCTATTTTATCTGCTTGGATTGCTAAATGTGAATCTATAATAGTATTTGCTTCTTCTTCTAATACGCCGTTTTCAATATATTCTTGAAGTTGAGCATCAATTAACTTCTTACTAAGTCCTTTTTGTTGTAGATTATAAGCTACAATATTGATTTGAGTGTTTTCTCTTAAATTAGAATTATCACTATTTAAATTAGCTTTTAAACCTTCAAGTTGTTCAATAGCTGTAATATTTTCTTTAATGATTTCTGAAATATTTCCTCCAGCCTGTTTTACTTCTATAAGCTTTCTGGTCTGTTCATCTAGGTTTTCTACTGGAATATATTTCTCTTTTCGCTCTTTTTCCTTCTCAGCTCTATACCCTGCTAATATTTGTTGATAACCTTCCTCTGTTAAATCTTCTATGTCTTCTAAGTAAACCTCTTTGTCATTATATGTAATTGCGAAGTTTTCTAAAAAACCGTATTTAATATCTGACTTTAATCTATTACTATAGTCAGAACTAATTATTGTTTGACTTACTGGGGGTTCAACTACTGGCTCGGTTTCTAACTTGGGTTCTACGGCATTCTCTTTTGTAGTTGGCTCAACTTGGTTTACTATAGGTTCAGTTACTGGAGCTTGTGTTGTCTCTCCGAATATGCTGGCTAATAATTCTTGTGAGTTTACTACTTGTGCATTTTGGTTTTCCATCTTTCTTTGTGCAAATTTATTATTTAATGTTTTATTATACAAATGTGTTAAAGCTGTTGTAATTTGTTATAAAAATTTTTGTCAATTACAAATTTTGTCAAATCTTATTTTTAGTTCTTGTTTTGAATTGCAATTTGATAATCTATATTTTTTAACTGTGCTCTTTGAGCTATTTCAGCTTCTTTTTGTTTTATTTTCTGAAGTTCTATAAATTTAGTAGATTCATCCATATCCATTTTGCGTTGTAGTTCTTGAGTTCTTAGAGCTATATCGGTTTGATAGGATTCTCTTTTTAGATTTAATTCAAAAGCTTTTTCAATATCAGCAGTGTTATCTTCTTTAGTGGATGCTGCGTCTCTACCCAATGCTGTAAGATAAGCTTCTTTATATTGCCATTCTCCTTTTATATTAGCTAGATTTACTTCATGCGCTTGAAGATCTTCTCGTGCTGCGGTTTGAGCTTCTATATTTTTTGTTAATTGACTGTCTTCAAATTGTCTTTGCTGTTCTTGATTTTGATTAGTACGTGCTCTCATTTCCTTACTCAATTGTCGTAATTTAAGCGTATAAGGATTAGTGAAAATATCTACTAAATCTCCAAAATCTTTTTGAATTGTGTTATCTGACAACAACATTTGTTGCAATGCTTTTACTAATGCTCTATCTTTAGAGGTAGCTACAGGAAGTATAGAAATTCTTCTTAAAGGGAAATATTCTGGGTCTTCTGCTAGTATATCTATAAAGTGATTTGAACCATCGGTATTCTTAATCAATCTTGTAGAAGATTTTCCATTTACTTCACATTGTTGGGCTATTGCTATATGAAGTTCATTAGCTTTAGATTTAGAAGTATTGAATTCATCTATGTAATTTGAGATAAGAGCATAGCTTGCAGTAGCTTGTTGAGTTACGCCTTCTGCTGTTTCATAAGTTGTTGGTGCACCTAACATTTGAGGTGTAATTCCTACTTGCTGGAATCCTTGTTGTCTGAATGTCTCAGCTATTTGCATTCTGTATTGAACTTGTGCGGCGAAAACAACTTCATTTCTTTGAAATACGTTCGGATAAACAGAACTTCCTTGGGTGTTAGTTCGTGATAAATCCATTGGCATCATCTTAGTGAGTTTAATAGTATTTGAGAGAGAGTATAATGCTTCTTCTGTAGTTTGATCTTTATATTCCTGTCCTAAAGCGTTTATATCAAAAGAATAGAAAACACCTAGTTCATCAGCAAGTAATTCACTTACCTGGTTAAGGCAAATATTGTGTAATTGTTGATAAGGAAAAGCTTTTTTAATAACGCCATTAGTAATAATTCCTCCAACAGGATGTCTTACCTGATAAATATTACTATCTCCTTTTATTTGTTGTTCTATAGGTTTTCCCCATAAAATTAAATCTTCTTTTATGTTTAAAGAGTTATTAGATTTAATAACTACCATATAACATGATTGTGGTCTATAATGCCAAGTTATTGTGTTAGCATAATCGGATATAGTTCCTTTTTTAAGTGCATCTTGCAATCCTTGAATACTTACATTTCTACGTAATTTTAATTCATTGTCAGTTATGAATTCTTTTACAATATCCTCGGTTACTATCTCTATATCTAGACTTCCTACTTCATTTTCATAAACTACTATTCCAAACCTTTCCATTGAAGTCCAGTATACTTCCATTATTTCAACAGAAGAGTTACTTACAATAATATCTGATCTTAATTGTTGAGCCAATCCTTTAGAAGTAGAATTAAAATCTGAACCTGCTCTTGGCATCCATTCATTTACTACAGTACCGTCTTCTTTTTTAGTGTAAGCTATTGGAGCACCTAAAGCACTCTCCATTTGGAGATTTATGTTATGATCATGATAATTATGAAAAGGTAATATTTCATTATCAGCAAATGGGGCTTTTCCTTCTCCGCTTAAAGGCATTATACCTTTTTCGTAGTCTGTTCCTTGCCCCCAAAAATCTCCTATTTGTTCTTGTTGTTTTCCCGTCATTAAATGACCGTACTTTGATATAGTATCTGTTAATGACATTTCTGTCAATCTTCCTATAAAAGAGCAATCCTGTGGATATTTAGTATTAGCATATTCAGAAAAAAATACTTCCTCTACTTGCCAGTCTTCTATATCATAGTAATCGAATCCTACTCTGTAGTGTCTGAACCATCTTCCTGTTAAGATATAATCTACTAATCTGTTTTTATCGGCTTCTTCTAAATGGAATTTCTTTTTATCTGCTGTTAAAACATTTGAAGCCCATTCAGATGCAATTACTTTGAAATTTTTGGATAAATCTCTTTCTATTTCATCAGGAGTCAGTTTTTTAACTTCTGCATCTAATTGTGCTAAATATTGTTGCTTCTCTTCTTCTGATGAAAACTCTTGTTGATTAGGATTAATTCCACGCGCAATAAGCATTCTGTCAATTTCTCTCTTGAATAAAGCTTGTGCATATTGATTTAATTTTTCTGTCCTGGCGCGAATATATTCGTTGGTATAGCAATCCGAAACATCTTCTATGTTATATTGACTGTCAGTTTCTGCAAATACTCCTTTGATGGCATTAGCAATAATTCCAAGAAAGTCAAAATGTTTTAGACTTGTTGGAATAGGTACATCAGAAGCTAAAGCTTGAAATTCTTGTAATTCGGTATTATTTAAAGTTTTTTCTATATCTACAGAACGGTATACAAACTCTCCTTCTGTCATTTTTCTTATTTCAGAAAATACAGAGTTTCTTCTTCTTTGTTGTGTTGCTTGCCAATATAGGGCATCAGCATTTGCTTTCAACCAAGCATCTGTCTTCTTAGACTTTGGAAGTGTCTGTACAGGAAGGTCTCTAAATGTGGAACCTCCGTTAATTTTACTTAATACATCGTATTCTTGCACGCGGATTTATTTTAATCTACAAAATTAATTATAATAGTTTATATCTACAAATTTGTTAGATTCATTGTCAAAGGTTAACGTCTATTGAAATGACTTCTTTTTGGGTTTTGTTTGAAAAATTGTAATTTTTTGGGTTGTTGTGGTTGAGGTGTTTCTTGTTGTGGTTTTTCCTTTTTGTACTCTTTAGGAATCCAAAATAATGCGCTTCTTAGATAATGGGCATATGCGTAGGCGGCCATAGCGGATGTAATCCTGTCCACGTTCAAATTCTCTGACCAGTTGATGATCTCTTCTATTAAACCAATGTCATCTATAAGTTGTACTCCTTTTAATAATTTTGTTGTTCCATCTTCTTGCTCTACTTCATAAGTTTCATTACAAAAATCTACAAAAAGGTCAAATAAGAATTTCTTACTTGTGGTTGGATTCCAACCTGTTTTTCTTTTATTATTATTGGGTATATTAAAACTTGTTGAAAAATCTAAACTTGGTGCGAGATACTTTTCTGATAATTGTCTCTTATCTAAGAAATCTTTTATTCCATAATTGAAATTTTCTCCGAAAGCTGTTCTATCTAAGTTATAAGCTTCCATTAATAATTGCCATTTTTCCCAAACTTCTGTATGTTTTTCAGGACGGAAAGAAATAGAAGCCACAATTTTTTCAGAAAAAGGATCTCCTAAAACCTTATTCTTAACTACATAGAAACTAGACACAGAAGAAGTTTCAGAGTCATCGGAAGCATAGTCATCAAATCCAGCAGTGTACATTCCATAAGGAGGTTTGGTTGCTGGTATATCTTCGAAAATTAAAAATGGTGCGTCTACAATTCCTCCTTTGTGTGGAAAATCAGCTAAAGGTTTTTTAGATATTGTAGAATGTATTTTACCTTGCGAATCTCTGTATAAATCTCTTCTTACATCCCACAATCCTGTTTCTAATAAGTAAGCTTTATGTGCTTTTGCTTCATTGACTGGGAATCTATTTCTTGTTCCTGATTGTGTAATTTCAGAAGGTTTTATAGGAGCATATATAGTGGTTTTATGTAATTTTACTTTATCTTTTGAAGCGGCTTCTCTTTCTTTTTCTATTTTTTCTTTGGCAGCTTTCCAATCAGTAATTTTTATTTTTATTTTTCTTAATTCTTCACTCTCTGGTTTACCTAAATAATCTGCTAAAGTGCTTTCTATTTTAGGCATATCTACCCTGCACTGTCCAGGAATAAAAGAACCAAAAGGTTTTAATTTATCTTCTTCCCAAGTAATATGCTCAGGATCAACTCCTCTTTCTAAAATATCCCATTGCATTGGCATAATACTGTAAGTTTCAGGATCTCCTAATGCTTTTACACCATCTGCTGAAAGCTCTTCTGTTCCTGCTGTACCACTTAAAATAACTCTTGCTCTTAAGCTTCCATCTGTACCTACTAATGCAGGTACTAATGATTCAATAGCTTCTAAAAAAATAGATTTCATTGCCTCATCCAAGACTACGACCCCTGTCGGTGTAAATCCTGCAAAGATTTCTTTATTATTTCCAGAGTCAGTGTTTATAATATGTAAAGTGGATAGTAATATCGTTTTATTTCCTTTAGTCTTAATACCTAACTCTACTTTTTTACTCCAATCATTTGTAACATTGAAAACTCTAAAGGCTGGATTTTTATTAAGGTTATCTATTTTGAAATTTTTAGATAATTGTTCTAGGTCTTTTGCTGAAGCCCCTGCACATAATAAAGTTTCTTCTCCTAAAGTTGCAGAATGTGATAACATACTTGCTTCTGTTGTTGTTTTAGCAACACGCCTGGAACAAGCTAAAAAAAGCATTCTATAATCTGTATCCTCTAATCGATCTTTGTTTTCGAAAATCATCCAATCACTATCTCTAAGTGGAGGATTCATTTTTACATCTTGAGAAAAAAACTTTTGCTTGGTTTCATTCCATAAATTTACAGGTATAGGTGCTATAAAAATATTTATATGGTAATATGCCCATCCAGATATATAAACATCATCTATCTTTATTCCACTTTTTATTTTTTTAAATTCATCCACATAAAATTGAAGAGTTTCAGGAATTTGTTCCCAATAATGCAAATTAGTGTCCCATTTAGGCACATTTTCCATATAAATTAGCATCTCATTTTTAGGTGGAGTTGTAAAATCTATATTTCTATAATCTAATTCTTTTTGTATTATTTCTGCATATTCAGGTATAGCTATAAGAACCTTATGCATAGATAGTGGAGCTTTTGCATCAGATAAAAATTCAATTACATTTACATTTTCTTCACCAAATTTAATATCTAAAGATTCAACAGCATCATCGATAGCATTATATTTTTTTTGCAATAGGTTATGAAAATCCATTTCTTCTAACTTCAAATCATTAGTTGCAATTTCATCTAATGAAAATCCATTAATATACATATCAATTCTGTCCATATGTTGGTTAATAACTTTATTAACACGTTTTACATATTTTTTAAATTGGGGAAGTCTATGATGTTGATTTGCTTTTTTGGCAAAAAACTTAAGCCTATCGATTAAAATAAGTACAGACTGATCCTGCACCATAAATTCATCTTTTTTAGGATTATAGGCTTTTCCATTTTCTATTTTTATGTCACCCAGTTCTGTCCAATCATTATCCTTTATATATTTTTCAGTTTTAAGCAGAGATGGGGTGTACTTCTTTATATATTCATCTACGTATTCGCTCATTTAATATCTTTATATTTACACTAAAAGGGACACGAAGTCCCTAGTTAATTTTTATTTTTCTCCTACAATACTTTGATATTCCATAAATCTAGCTGATTGAATTGTTATATCTCTGTATTGTTGTTTATAGAATTCGTAAAGTTCTTTATCAACTGTTTCTCTTTTTCCATTTTTTATGGCGAAAACTGACTTTAATTTAAAATCCTTTATTTCTTCTGAAATTTCTTCAGGAATTTCTATCAGATCTTTATAAAATAAGTAAGCATAGTAGAGTTTCTTTTGGAGTTCTAATAAATCTATTTTTAGTATATTAAGTACTCCTATTGTTTCGAATACTAAATCTATTTGTTCTTCTTCTGTTAGTCCTAAAGATTTTTCTGCTAGTTTTTTTCTCTCTTCGATTATATTTTTTTCACTTTCTTGGACATGATTTTTTAATTCTACATAGTCCTTAAAAGTTTGCTGAAGATTATTCTGTATTATATTCATATTATTCGAAGCTGTCTGTATAGTAATCAGTTTTTATTGTTTCTTTTAAAGCATTATAAATTTCTTCATCAGACATATTATAATACTTTTTCTTAGCTGTTTTTTCTATTTGAGTTAATTTTTCTCCTGCCGAAAATCCATCATTAATAATAAATAATTCTGTAAATAATTCTACGATTGCTCCTTGTAAATTTACGCTGTGCATTGTCCTGTGATTTTAATGATTCCTATTTTTTGATTTTTGTAACGGATTTCCATAACTTTTGAAACTTTTGTAGAGCATTCGTTGTAGGAAATATTAACTTTTTGAGTGTTTTTGTCTATTATTTTCTTTTCGCTAACTGAGCATTGGCAAGTTGGAACTACGTCTAATAAACTTGAATCTTCTATTCCTGTTATTAGCAAATCTATAGAGGATTGACCTTTTTTAAATGTTCCAAAGTCTATTGTATAATTTCCATTCTCCTCGTAGAAATTAAATTTTTCTGTTGTGTTTTTTATTTTCATTTTTTACTTATTTTAATCCCAATACCCTTTTTCACAATTATCTTCCATCAAAATTTTATAATAAATACTACAAGACGAGCAAAAAGTACAGTTACCTAAAACATCATCTTCAGATTTCCCTGTAATCCAAGAATAAAAATCAGAAAGTTTCTTTAATATTCTTTTTTTAATTGGAATTTTTTCTACATTTAAAGAGTTAAACTCGCAACCTTTACAAATTTTTCTTTTTCGTAATGTTTCCTCATCCTCTTTAGACTTTTTGAATCTGCTTAGAATGATGATTTTTATAGTTTTAAACATAATTCTTAATTTTGATTATCGGCGAGAGGTACTGAGAAAAAAGTAGTGACATAACTAAGATGTCGAAATTATTGCCTGAGCAACCTAAACATGCACTCTCTCGCTTCAAATCAGTTTTCTATTTTCAATCTTTGATGCCCGCTCAACCAATGATGAAGCTGTTCTTCTGCTCTTTTATATTGTGGCGAGTTGTGGCTTTTTCTTAAGTTATCTATTTTTAACCTTTTATGGAGAAATGAACAGAATGCTCTTATGTGTATCCCCATCTTTTCTGCTTTAGGGTCTTCCAGCTTTAAAAGAATAAACTTATAAAATGCCTTGTACAAATCCTCTACTTCTTCTCTAGGCATTTTTCTTCGTTCTGCATAACGATCTATTAAATCCTGCTCTGTATAGTATTCTATGAATCTACTTTCCATAATACGGCTAATAATGCTGTCTTATTGTTATGTATGTACAGTTTTATTAACTGTTCGAAAATGTTGTGTAACTCTTTTCCGTTTCTGTGGTCTTTATTTATTAGAATTCCTTTGTCAGATAATCTTTTTATCAATTGACCATAATTTTCTTTGGAAGTTTTGTAATTTATAAGGAATCTTTTTTTAGACTGTTCATTTACTCCTCCGCTTGCTAATAGTTCACATAATAAATCCAGTTCCCTGGCTGTAACATCAGCAAAATTAAATATACAGACTGTTTGTACAATCTGCCTTATTGCAACTTCTTTATTTTCAGAACTAATTAACGAGATACAGTCTTTATTATTCATTGATCTTACAGAATATTCTTTTTGCAGTAGGTAGTGAATATGTGTCTTTTACTATACCAAAACCTTCTATTTTTATTTCTGGGTCTAATCCATTTTGATTTACTAAAATAAAATCTCCTTCTTTTATTTCCAATTGCTGTCTTCCTACTTTTATAACTTCAAATCTACGTAGACCTTGTTTTTCATGGGGCATGTTACTATTACTCCATATATCATTTTCTATTTTTGATTCTAACTTACTTAACTTAAAGACAATTTCTTCACCTAAAAAATCTAATTTATCTATCATCTCTTTTTAAATTGCTGTGTTTTAATATATTTAAATGCGCGTTCTTGCTTGTAATTATATGATCTGCGTTTAGTTAATTTATCTTCCCAGTAATTAGGATCTTCTTGTATTTTAGTAACCATGTTAACTATTTTTTTTCGTATAGGTCTAACATAATATCCGTGAAAACTTGTTCGATAAATCTGTTTTATGTCTGTTTTGTAGAAAAATACTAGTAACCTTCTATTTTCGTAATCATTTAAAAGGCAAACTATAACTCCTTCAAATCTTAAAATAATCATTCCTTTTTTCTTTGATCGGCGTATCATTCTGTGAGTATAACCAAGAAGAAAGTAAAGATATTTATAATATTTTTCTAACATTTTTATTCTTTATATTGCAAATATAAGGTACTTATTTGATATCTCTACAATTTTTTATGTTATATTTTTGTTAAACTTTTATTTTTCATTTAAAATTCATTTTTTGGGTCGAAAGTTTTGACAAATAATCTAATAGATTTGGAGGTTAAAAAAATATTTTGTAATTTAGCGGACTAAAGAAAGAAAAATGTATTATCAGGAAGAACAAAATTTAAGGAGCAGATTAGGATATTCAGAATTTAACGAGATATTTTATGAGCTCTTAGATACTTATATAACAACATCATTGGTGCATGTAGAAGCAAATAAAGAGTTTTATGATGATGTAATTTTTAAGATGTTTGATGTTTATCAAAGAGATAACAAAGAATATTCAGTTAAAGAATTAGTTTTATTTTTCCATATATTTCTTCACTCAATGTTTAAAAATAAACCAAGTACAGATAGAAATGAAGATGAAATAACTTTAATTTAAAAATAAATTTGGAAGTTACAATTTAATTTCGTATCTTCGCGCATGTAAAGATGAAAGTTAGTATTTATATTAGTTGTGACGATTTAATATAAGTAGAAAAAATATAAAAAGAAAAGTCCTTTAGAGAATCAAAAAGCAATTATCGTCACCCTGAATTGCTGGTTCTTTAGAGGCTTTCTCATTTTATACTATGAACAAAATATTTAGATTACCATCAAGGCTTTTTTATGACCTATGGGACAAGGGAAATAACTTCTCTGGTCTTACTGGCGAAAAGCTTATTGCGGTATACTCTATTTTAAAAAGTTCGAGAGAAAAAGAAGTAAAATATTATTCATATAAATCAAAAAACAATAAAATAATTAGTGGTTACTCTTTATTAAGAGCAAAGACTAATTTAAGTCTACATGTAATTCAAAAATATGTTCCTGTTTTAATTGAAATGGGACTATGTTTTATTGATAAAAATGGAGATTTTGTTTTACTGGGTAATGAAAAGGTAAAAGAATTATATAACTGTACTAAATTAGTTCCTATTCGTATAGGAAGAAATTTAATTGATACGGCGGATAATATTTTATCTGTTAAACTTTTTGCAGCCGAAAAACAACAAAAATTACAATACAAAAAAAGACTAACTCGAAGTGAAATTATAAAGCAAGGGGTTGATCCAAAAAATTCACAACAATTGAAGAAAGCTCAATCTGTTTTGAAAAGATTTGGTGATATTACTAATTTAAACGAGAAAACTGTTTTATCTGTAGAGGGATTTGCTGTTCTTAAACATGGCGCGGAAAATAATTTAAAAAATATTAAATCAAGCGGTAATTACATTAAAAGAAAACTTAAAATTAAGGGGCTTGTTAAAACTAAAAGACAATTTGAAAAAATACAAAAAATGTCTTATGAAGATTATCTTAATTTTAAAAAATTAGGAATGCTAACTTATAGACATACCTATTCAAATGGTTTCTTAGTAGAAGAAAAAATTTCATCGTTTTCACCTGTTGATTTAATTACTACAAAAGAAGAAAAAATAGTTGAACCTGTTATTATTAAATCTGAATACAATAATAAGCCTTATTTAGAGTTTGATATGATTGGGTTCTGGATTAACGGAAAAGGATAAAGCGTACCCTTGCTTTAAGTAGGTATAAAGTTTTTCCACGGACTATAAAAAACTTAAATAAATTTGCATATTAAAAATAAATATATTATATTTGCTTAAAATAAATAATATGAAAATAGAATATAAAAAAGACGGAATACAAATAGGAAAAGAATTTTTTAGTTTAGAGAATATTACTAAGAAATGTAATGAAGTAAAAGTAAATGAACAGGAATTAGTCATTTTAACTATGGGATGGGAAGGAAGAGGAGGAAACGCTTACGAACAAAGAGTGTTACCTTTAAAAAATGCTTTAGAATTACAATCTATTTTACTAGACAGAGAAGTTTATTTTGGAGAAATTTGGGGAAAACACTCCGAAGTTTATGGAGATATGTGTAAAGACACTTTTGAAATAGAGAGAAATGAAAATGAAGTAAAAAAGTTTTTGAAAAGTCATCCTAGTGGAGTTGATTATAATCATAGCTTTATCGATACTTATACTAATAGAATAATGGAATATTTAGACGAAGATCCCGATAGTTTGCAAGAAGATGAGAATGAAGAATTAGTAGATAAAATTTACTCATTATTAAATTACTAAAATGTTATATAAGAGAGAAGAGTGGAAACAATATAGTGAAAGACTAAAATCCTGGAATTATACAGAAGAAGAAATAGAAGATATAAGAGAGGTTAGAGAAAATTTAGATAATTGTCCAGACGATCAATTTAAAGAACTTGTAGCGCAAGGAGTAGTAGTTAGAACGCGTAAATTAAAAAAGAAAAGAAATTACTACGTAAACGAGGAGGGTCAGTTCTTGTATTTAGACAGTTATAAACGTAAATATTTAATAGCAGGGTATTTTAAAACAGAAGATGATAACGGTAGTAAACAAGTATAAGCACAGTCCTACTGAAAATGATGTTTATATAGGTAGAGGCAGTATTTTGGGAAATATCTTTACTTCAATACAAGACAGGAAAACTAAAGCAGAGTTTGTTTGTAAATCGGTAGAAGAAAGTATAGAAAAGCATAAACAAAAATTGTTAAAAGATATTGAAAACAAAAATTCTGATATATGTACAGAACTAAATAGGATATACAAATTATCTTTAAAACAAGATGTAAATTTAGTATGTTTCTGTAAACCTAAAAAATGTCATGGAGACACAATTAAAGAAATCATAGAATCAAAAATATATGGATAATAGGTTACAAAAATTAATTTCAACGCATAGATTAATCTGCGGGGAAGTATTTCACGAATTAAACGAACTGAGTAAAATAGATATATCTAAGTTCAATAAAATAGATAAAGAAGATATTGAAAAATCTATTGAAAATTTATCTGAAGAGTTATCGCTTAGAAAAGCGTTTTTGTCTGATTTGGAAACTTTAATAGACTAACTATGGATAATTTATTTATTGATGCCGCAGAAGATGCAATAGTAAAACACACAAGAATTATAGAAGAACTCGAAAATTTGATATCTATTAAAAGAGAAGATTTTAGAATAGTTGATAACCAAACGGAAAAAGAAGTCACTGGTTTAGATTTAAAAAGTTTTATAGAATTGAACATAATTAAGAAAGCCCGCACAATAAAAGAGAATATGGTAGATATTGAAACTTGTTATAAACAAATGGAACTTTTTAGTAAAATTTAAAAATCATGATGCACGTAAACGAATTAACATTTGAAGGAGAAACCCCTTGGATAAAAGCTATGAATGAGTCTAATTATTATTGGACAAAATATTGCGACGAAAGTCTAAGTAAAGAAGAGCAACATAAAAACTTTACTTTATGGCAAGATATTAGAATGGATATTGAGATGGGACTTTATGGTAATAATTCATAACTTAATGGGATATTGGAATTACAGAATATTAGTAGATATTTATTATAATGAAGAGTTTTTTCAAATCCATGAAGTTTATTATGATGATGAAGGTAAGGTAAATGGATATGGAGAAAATTCTGTTTCAATTTATACAGAGGAAGGATTAGATGGAGTTAAGTGGCAATTAGATATGATGAATAAAGCATTGGATAAACCAATTTTATGGGGAGGTGAAAGATTTCCAGAAGAATATAATTAATTTACTATGCCAGCCAAAAATAAAGAAACAGGAGAAAAACTACTTATACGTAATTTTAAAGATGGCAGTAGCCACTTCTGGTGTGGATTTGCACATTTTTATCTAGATGAAAACAATAATCTTTTATGGGCATCTGGAGAACAAGATAATCCACAGTACAGAACTGCTATGGAAGCATATATAAAACGCAATAAGAAGAGTTTTAAGCCACGTTTACAAGTTATTGAGGTTGATTATAGGTAAGTTATTCCTTTTGGAGCTGATAAAGGTAAACGAGTTGATGAGGTAGAGAAAAAGCTGTTAAAATGGATGTTACAAAAATATACATTCAAACCTGGCGAAGAAAAACTAAAAGAAGAGATAATAAGATATTTAAAATGATAGCAACAAAATGTAAAAAGTGCCAACAAATAGGATATTGTGTTTGTAGATTTTCGGCAAAAATAGTTAAAACAGAAGATATTAAAGAACTAAAACAAATACTTTACGAATATTCAGGATATTCTTTTGACAGAATACTAAAAGAATGGAGTGATAATTTAAGTGTATATTCTCAAATAAATGATTAAAAATGAAAATAGAAATTACAGAAGATAAAAGTAATAAAATGATTTCAATATATGTATTAGACAAGTGTTTATTTGAAGGAAATTACTGGGATTTTGATAGAAGTGGAAAAGGATTTAAAAAACTTTTTGAAAGTGCGGGAATAAAAGTTGAAATAGAAGAAAAACCATATGAAGAGTGGTATGATTAGAAAATATAGTAAAAAAGGATTAGAAAAACGTAAAGAAGAGCGAAAAGACTTTCCAGAATTTTTTCAGAAGCATATTGAAATAGCAAAAAATAAATTTTGCGAAGAATGTGGAGAAAAATTAAAAGGAAATTCCAGCGAAATAGCCCACATACTTCCAAAATCTTATTATAAGTCTATAAGTACTAACGATAATAATATAATTTATTTATGCGGAATTTATTCAGAAAACCAATGCCATACAAATTTCGATAATTACGATGAAAAAAAATTCAAAAAAATGCATTGTTATTCAAAAATAAGTAGTATCTTTACAGAATTAGAAAAAGAAATTACAGAAAAAATAACTTATAAAACCTACGATAGGTATACAGATTAAATATGGCTACATTAGAGGAAACACTTAAAAAACTGAATAAAAATAAAAAAGAAGAAGATAAAATCGACAGACTTGGAGATAAAATTATTATAAGCACTAAAACTTCTACTGGAAGCCCTTATTTAGATTACCTAACTGGTGGTGGTTTTGCGAATGGTGGATATAACCATATTATTGCTTCTGGTGGTGTAGGTAAAAGTTCAATATCCTTATTAGCATGTAAAGATACAATTGAGAGGCGAAAAAAAGTTGCTGTATATTTCGATGCTGAGGGAACATTAAATGAGTCGTATTTTCAAAGAATGAATGTAAATAAAGAAAATTTCATTCATATTAAAGGCAGAAATCTTGAAGATATGTTAGATCAAGCAGAAGCATTTGCACAAACAGATGAAGTAGGGATAATTGTATTTGATTCAATCCCTATTTTTGTACCTACAGCAGTCCAAGAAAAATCTGCATCAGAAAACAGTATAGGAAATGCTGCTAAAAGATACACGGAACGCATGCCTATTGTTGAAGGATTTGCAATGAACAGAGATATATGTCTTTTAGGATTAACTAGTTATAAGCTTAACCCAGGCGCAATGGGTTCTGACCCGCGCACACTACCAAGGGGTGAATGGCAAAAAACTATGGCAAACGTTACTTTAGATTTAACTAAAAAAGAAATGCTAAAAGACGATAAAAAGAATATCGTTGGGCATATTGTAGATGTAAGGGTTAAAAAAAGTAAAAATAGTGCTTATGATCCAAAAGCAGTTTTTAATATAAATTTTTATAATGATGGAGGATTTAATGAAATCGATGAATATGCTCAAATATTTACTGAATTAGAAATTGCTAAATCAGGAGGAGCTTGGATTAGTTTTCCAGATAGATTTAGTGAAGAAAAGAAAGTAAACGGCTTAGCAAAATTTATAGAGTATTTAAAGGCAAATCCAGAAGATTTTGAATTTCTAAAACAACAAGTAGTATGAGACCTTTAGAAGATATATTAAACGATTACGAAGAATTAAGAGAATCTTATAGAAATTTTACCAGAACAGGAGATAGTAACAAAAATAGTCTTATAGAATTTCAGGGAAGATTTATAGATATTAAAGCTGATCTAAAATATTGGAGAGTTAAATATACTCATGAATGGACTAGAAGGGACGACAAAGCTGCCACAGCGATCAAATTTAGAATAGCAGTTGCTATGACCAGAGGAGAGTACCCAACAGGAGACGAAGAAACTAAATTACCTACGATTACTAATGCTGAAAAATTAGCCAGTGGCTCTAAAGAATACAGAGAATTTGTGGAACAAAGAGGTTTTTATAAAGAATCTTTGACAAATTTAAGTGACACTAGAGAAGATATTAATTCGTATATTAACGAGATAAAAGACAGATTAAAATAAATATGTTACACATAATCTACATATATGTAATAATTAATAGTTTTATAACTTCTAATTACTTATTTGACAGTTTCAATGATGATGGATTCTTAAAGAAGATACTTATTTTTCTGTTTTTATTCTTTTTTGGAGCGATTTTTATACTGTTATACTTAATTTTTCAAATCCCTATTTTTGAGTGGTTAAAAAATGAAATTAAATTTATATATCATTTTTATTTAAGTGACTATTGGAAAAATGCGATAGAAAATAATGAAGAAAGAAGTAAAGAATCAGTACTAGAAATATTAAGTACTTTTGCAAAAAATAGTAATAAACAAAGCAAAAGACATAACAGATTAATACAGAATAGGTATGAGCAGATTTAAATGGTATAGAAAATTATTAGGAGGAACTTGGTACAAACATGAAAATACCTTTCAGTTACCAGGTTTAATATTTGATTATTTTTGGGCTAGATACAATGAATTAAATAGATATACAAAAGTAATAGATATAGAAGAATGGCAATAAAAAAGAATAAGATTATACATTGGAAATACGGAAATGAAATTATAGATGATATTTGTAAAACTCCAGAAGGAAGTATCTCTTTTATTTATAGAATTACTTTAGAAGATGGTAGATACTATTTAGGCAGAAAGACAATGAAAAAGCCTAATTATACTAGCGGTAAGATGAAAGGACAATGTAAAGGCGAGTATAGCTGGCGTAGTTATACAGGGTCTTCAAAAGAACTAACTGCACTAATTAAATCTGGAATAAAGTATGAAAAAGAAATTCTAAAATTTTGCTATTCAAAAGCTGAAACTACTTATGAAGAAACAAAAACCATACTTTGTTCAGGAGCTTTAACAGATCCTAACTGTTTTAATTTTTGGATAAAAGCTACAGTATACTCGAAACACTTAAAAGAAAACAGTTAATATGAACTACGATAGTAAAGCAGATACATTAGAGCATATTAAAAGAGTAAGTGAATTACTAGGAGAATGTGCAATAAAATTAATAAAAAGAGCATCATTACATGATAATTCAAAATTAGAAAGCCCAGAAAAAGAAGGTTTTGATAAAATGACCCCTATTTTAAAGAATTTAGTTTTTGGCACACCTGAATATACAGGATCTCTAAAAGAGCTTGAAGTAACCCTAGAGCATCATTATGCAAATAACAGCCATCATCCACAGCATTATAAAAACGGAGTAAATGGAATGGATTTGTTTGATGTCATAGAAATGTTTATGGACTGGAAAGCAGCAGGAGAAAGGAATAAGAATGGAGATATTTATAAGTCAATTTTAATTAATAAAGATAGATTTAATATTTCTGAACAGTTATGTGATATTTTTAAAAATACAGCCGATAATTTAGATTGGTATTTTGTAGAAAAATAAATTAAAAAAGTCTTGCGTATATCAAATAAATTCCCTAAGTTTACAGTAATAAATAAAATATCAAAATGAGAGAGTTAAAAAATGACATTCATTACAAAATCACTTTAGACGAAGATCAAAAATTAGTTAAATCTGATATTTATGATAAAGAAATTGTTGTGATTTCAGGAAGAGCAGGATCAGGTAAAAGTTTAGTAGTTGCACAAACGGTACTTGATTTAATTTTTAAAGGATACGTAGATAAGGTGTATGTAACCCGTGCAGCAGTTGAGGTTGGTAAAAGTTTAGGATTTCTTCCTGGTGAGCTTTCTTCAAAATTCGATCCCTATATTGAGGCATTTAGAGATAATTTATATGCGTGTTATGATAAGAATAAAGTTGATAAGCATCTTACTCATCTAAGTGGAGGTGAAGAAAATAAAGACAAAAATGCTAATAAAACTACAGTTGCAAAAATTGAAGGTATACCAACACAATATATCCGAGGAAAAACAATAGGGAACAGAGAGGTATTAGTAATAGAAGAAGGTCAAAATTTAACTGAGTTTGAAATGGAGGCTTTATTAACTCGCCTAGGAAAAGGAGGTAGAATTGTAATTAATGGAGATAATGCACAAAAAGATATCAGAGAAACTTATACTGGATTAGATTTTGCTATAGAATTAGCTAAAAATATTGAAGGCATTGCTTATCATAAATTGAAATCAAATCACAGGTCAGATTTAGTTGGTAAAATACTAGATTATAAATATAATAAAGTTTCTAAATAAATATTTGCATAATTAAAATAAAAGTATTATATTTGCAGTATAAAGATTGAGAAAATAAAGTGTGGCTCTTATAGATTAGTTGCGGGTTGATCAGTGTTCCGCGTAAAAAATTAACGAGTCGGCGCAAGTTTAGCTTAGAAATAAGTTCCAAGTATCACGAAGGCTGGATTAAATAAACTAAAAAACTCTAACCATAATCAATTTTTAACAGAAACAGAAGTTGCCCCAAAATAAATATTCGTAACGTTAAATCGTAATAGGCGCACGAAGGAGTTATTCCGCGATATTTATCTTCTGTTTTTATTATTTTGCGCGAAATCTAAAAAATATAAAGATCAAGCAGTTGTATATATTTCAGAATTAGGATCGTAATTACGCAACTTAAAATAAGTAATTCAAAGAAGACTATGAGTTTTTGACGGTTGAGCCTTTAAAACTGTTCCCTTCCTGCCGATGAGAATGGCTTATTTGGGTTAAAATAATAAAATAACGTATAGAAAGTAAGGGAGTGAAAAGCTTGAAAGTAGCTCCCTTTTAAATTAAAAATTATGACAAAATTCACTAAAGGCTTCACTTATTTTTATAATGGTCGGAAATTAAAAGATTTCGATGAGTGGGAAAAATATTTTAAGAAAGCTCCAACAACAGTAACTACAATAATTAAAAACCTAGAAGTGCATTTATATGATTAATTTTACAGAAAGTAATACAGGAGGAATAATTTTTATTTCAAATTTAGGTTTTTCCACAGAACAAAGTAAAAAAGAACAAGAAATGGGACACCGATTATATGATGAAGCCAGAGAGCAACAAAATAAAATACAATATAAAAACTACTTAACTTCTAAAGAATTAAGTGACATGGAAGAAGTAAAAGAAACAGGAGTAAAACTAAACCAAGGAAAACCAGAACTATCTTTGTTATTTAAACAGTTCCCAAAAGCTTTAGAGGCAATTGCTAAATGTTCCGAATATGGTCATACTAAATATAAAGAAACAGATACAGATTATTTGAATTTTAAGCGTGTTCCAGGAGGAAGTAAAGCCTATGCAGATGCTGGATTAAGGCACAGACTTTTTAAGGAAGGAACAACAGATTTAGATAGTCAATTACCACATTCTTTCCATACTGCATGGAATGCTTTGGCGGAGTTAGAACTTATACTAGAAAATAAATAAAATTAATTATGAGACTAAAAGTCCATCTAATATCACAATCTAAGCCTGTAGAGCATATAGAAGTTATAAATACATATATAAAATCAGGTATGTATTGTATTTTATTACCTAATGAAGAGGTATATAAATATCCAATGATAAATATATTTAGAGTAATTGAAAATTAATAAAAAAGAATGACAAAAATTAAACTATTATATCTAACTAAAGTAGGTATACGACCAAACGAAATCGGCGAAAAAAGAATTCAAAATGCTTTAGAAAAAGAAAAATCAGCAGGTAAAACAGATGGTATGCCTCTAAGTTTCTATATAGAAAATAATTTAAGACCGCCAGATGATGTTGAAGACGATCAATCAGAGATAGATGAAGACGGAAATATTACTTTACAAGACCATGAAATGGAGTCATTTTATACTGAAGCTATTCTAAACCTGGAAGATTTCTCTATGGTAGTTGATGATGAAATGGAAGGAGCAACCGTTTACACTAAATCAGGTGCTTTTATCAATGTTGAACAAGATTCAGATGATGTGCATGCCCAGATAGAGTATTTAAATAGAGGTTGGGCGGAAAGAGTTAAAGACTGGATTCAACAACAGATAAGAATATATAGATACAGAAAACAACAAAAAAAGTTGCACAAGTAAAATAAAAGTAGTATATTTGCATTAAATAAATATAAAAATGGAAAGATTAGTAACACACACTATTGAAGAAAAAAGAGACGGAAAGAAGATAGTTAGAAATTTCTTCTTTAATGAAGATAAGACAAACTGGCTAGAAAAAGCCCAATCTTACTTTACAAAACATCAAAAGAAAGTAGCAAAATTAAAACATAAAAATCAAATTAAATAAAAATGGCGTTAGAGAAAAATTATCTACAACTTGAATTTGGAACGGGGTTGTTCTTCGACTACAGTGGTGAGGAGAAACAAGGTTATGAAAAACACACATCATCAAAAGGAAATGTGTCTTATAGAAAGTATTATAAAGACGGAGTATCAGGAGTATTAGAATCTGTTTCTATCTATCAGGGAAAATTCGGAAATCAAATTTCTATGAATATTAAAGATGGGGAAAAAGTATTTTATGTTCCTGTAGATATTGCAGACCAAAAAGGTAATGTCGATACATATGCGGAAAGCTTGACTAAATTATTACCTCAATTAGTAAAAGGTAAAACTGTAACTGTAAAAGCTTATAATTTTACTCCAGAAGGCGAAAAATATGCTAAAATTGGAGTTTCTATTACTCAAGACGGGGAGAAATTAAAAAGTGCTCTTACAAATGCTTATTACAAGGAAGGTAAACTGGTTGAAGGAGATATTCCAGCTATTGTTTGGAAGGAAGATGCTTTAGGTAAAAAGAAACCATCTGCGGTATCGTTAGAAGCCAAAAACGATTATCTACTTAATGTAATTAAGGAACAGACAGAAAGATTAAAATGGGTTCAAGGTGAAAACCAAACTCCAGATACATCCACTAAATCCGATCCAAAAGCAGTAAAACCTGTTGCTCCTAGCGACGCATTTGAACCAGCCACAAATGTAAATACTGATTATGAAAATTTACCTTTCTGATATGAGTAATCAGATTTGTAAAAAATGCTTTCTAAATAAATCTTTTGAAGAATATTATAATCAACCTAATTCAAAATCAGGTATTCAAACAACATGCAAATCTTGTGTAAAAGAAAGAGTAAAAATTAGACATCATAAGGTTAAGTCAAAACTCAGAATTTGTTGAAAAGGAAAGAATTAGACACAAAGAGAAATACTCCAGATTAGGGTATAAAGACTCTCAAAAAGAATGGGATAAAGATAAACCTTGGAAAAATTCACGAATTTATAAATCTCTTAGAAAAAATTACCCAGATTTAAATAATAATCTTGAATTACACCATTGGAATTATAATGACGAATTTTTAGAAGATATTTTTATTTTAGATGTTAAGGAACACAAAAGTTTACATAGATACCTAAAATTAGATATTGAAAAAAGACTGTTTTATTTAGAAAATGGAACTTACTTAGATAGTAGAGAGAAACATAAGAATTTTATAGAAAGTTTAGATTTTAAAATTATTGAGTATACTCCTGTCATGTAAAAAGTGATGGGAGTTTAAATTAAAAACAAAAAATGACACAAGAAAAAGAAATAGTTAATAAATACGATTATATTTACGATAAAGATCAAGTAATTGCTATAAATGGAAACGCTTTATTAAGTTTTATGACGTTCCTGGAGCAAGTAGTTGAAAAAGAACCAAAAATTGCCGCTTTAAGAGTTTACCCAAAAGAAACTTCTGAAATTAGAGATGAAAAAGGAGAATTGGTTAAGGTAGAGGTAAATTGGGAAGAGCATAACCCAAACAGTTTCTTTTTTACTGCCGCAGATAATAACGGAGGTGTACCAATAATGACTGAAATAGCTTTAAAAGCCGAACAATTATTACATGCCTTTACTTTAATTCACCAGGAAAATATCAACAACAAAATCGCCAAAAAACAACAAGATATAAATGCAGCAAACATTTTTAAAGCATAGTGAATACCTGAAAAGAATAAAAAAATTACTTAGTGCAGATTTTGTAGGCTGGGTAACAGAAGGTAGTAAAAAATCCCTAAAGATTAAGGTAGGTAAGAACGAGCATTATTTACCTCTTGAAGGGGAAATTATAAATGAAGAAACTTATAGAGATTTGATTACTAAAATACTAAGTCCCGATGAAAGAAGAGAATTATAAAAAACTATATACCTACCTGTTGGAGCAAGGAGAGATTCGTCGAATGAAAAGAATGACAGGAAATTGGGAGCAGGATCGCGAAAAATTTATTAAATACCAAACAGAACTAGAAAACCAAGCTAACATAATAAACGTAGATGAAGCCGAATAATATATTAATTGACGATCAAAAATTACTAGATGAAGGGTTTATGTTATCTTGTTATGCTATTCAAAGGACGTTAGGAGCAGAAGGAAGATTAGCTTTATTGGATAATGTAGATAAATTACCAAAATCAACCAAAGATGGTGTTGGAATTATTAGGCACATTAGATTTCCTAATAAAACAATGAATTTTGGAGCATTACAGGCTATTGCTGGCTCTCTAAGAACATTAGAATTATGTGGAGATGCAACTACTACGACAGCTGTCTTTATGTTGGGTTACATGAAAAACATAAAAAGAAAGTATTTTAATAAAGCAGTTGAGAGAGGCATTCATATTGGAGTCAAGGAAGCTTATGAACACTTAGATATGTTATCAAAAACAGCTACTCCAAATGACTTGCTTAGAATAGCCAGGGTTGCGTGTAATAATGATGAAAAATTAGCCAATACTTTAATAGAGGCTTTTGATTATGCAGGAGAAGATGGAGTAGTAAGCTATTCAGTAAAAGAAAATAAAGAATTTACGGAGTTTGTAGCAAGAGATGGAATGTTTTTAGACACTCATGGTTATACAAGTCCCTTTTTTATTAATAAAGAAGATAAACAAGCTTGTTTTGAAGGAGAGAAAGTTGCTGTCATATGTAGTGCAACGTGGGAATACTCTCAACACATAATTAATCAAATCCAATTATTCTATAGTCAAAATATTCCAAGATCTACACCTCTTATAGTGTTTATTGAAAGATCTAACTCTGATATGACTGAAAAACTAGTTTCTTTAAAGGAAGTAGGATTTAATATATGTTTAGTTGCAACTAGTGGATATGATGAATTTGAAAGTGAAACCCTTTTAAACGATGTGGCTAATTTTACAGGAGCTTCAGTTTACAATCCTAGGAATCCAGATTCAAAAGTAATCTTTGGGGTAGCAGATAAAATATGTGTTACCTTAGAAAACACCAGCATTGTAGTAAATGATGTTCCAAAAATATTTAAAGAAAGTTTAGAAAAATTAGAAAAATCTGAAAAACCAGACCCGAGACGTATAAAAAGATTAAAAACAAGAGCTGCTATAATTGAAGTAGGAGGTTTAAACTTACAAAATGCAGTGGAGATTGGAGACAGAATCGAAGATGGTATTGGAGCTATAAAAAGTGCTAAAAAAAGTGGTTTTGTTGTAGGAGGAGGAGCTGCTCTAGTCTTTATCAGTAATCTAATGACTAAAAGAATTAACAACAAGGAGGAACAAAGAGGATACGACTTAGTAAAAACTGTACTTAAACAACCTATGTTAGCCATCCTGGAAAACTCTAATAGAAAACAGCCTAAATTTTATGAGTTCTGGAAGAAAGACTATTTAGGTGAGGCTATGAAAAAATATGGAAGGGGTTATAATGCTATTACTGATGAAATTACTAATTTATTAGATGATGGTATTATTGACAGTAAATATTCTTTAAAAGTAGCATTGGAGTCAGCTACGGAAAGGGCAATACAGCAGTTAAATACAAGTATTATTATACACTTTCCAGAAAATCAAAGTTTAGATTAACAAAGTTTAAGAGAAAATGAGTAACTCAGGTGAAAATTTTCTCTTTTTTATTTGTGTATATAAAAAATAATTACTATATTTGCTATATTAAAATTAAAAATTATGAAAAATTACACAAGAGACGAGTTAATAGCATTTGGTAAAAATTGTTTTTATAAAGGTTTTGATAAAGGTTTTGATAAAGCAGAAAACTACGATGTTAATTGTTTCACAGCTTGGAGGGAAGAAATAGAAAATTTACTTTCTAACCTATACTCAGAAGAATGTTAGTACGCTTAGAAAAAATCAGAAAAACCAATAGTAGTCTAGTCATAGATGAAGTTGGTAAATTACTTGGTAAGATCAGAGAGGATTTGTTTATAGATTGTATTTTAGATAGAGATTTATTAGAGGAAGATGAATATTATTATTTTTGGGTTGATAAACATAAGCTAAATAAATGTTTGATAAAAATTATATAAAATAAAAATAAAATTATGTAACATAGCTAAATTTTAATAAGCTAGTTTTGCCACATTATTAAAACAAATTAAAAACAAAAATGGAAAAAACAAAAGTAACAACAAAAGAATTAATTGGAAGATATAAGTATTTATTAGCTGGCATTACAACTTTATTAATATTTTTTTCAGTAAGGTCATGTGTGAACAAGCAAAGTGCTATGTTGGCTGGAATTATTTCCAACCAAAAAGAACAAATAGCTAAGCTAGAGGACGGAGTAAAGGTTTCAGAAAATGATCGGCTTAGAATTAAAGATTCGGCGAGACTTGAAGACATTAAAGCACAAAAATATATTGCTTCACTACAAGACAGAATCAAAAACAGTGAGAATAAAGTCAATTCATTAGAAACTGACGCTAAAAAAGCTAAAGAAAAAGTAAAAAACTTATCTTACAGTGAATCAGCAAAAGAATTTAATGAAATTTACAAAACAAATAATGCGGAAGCTTTAACCACTGGGGTTAATTTAAAAAATAATTTACCTAATTTAGTTCTTGAAACAGTAGTAGGAGCAAATTACGCGCAAGATATCATAAAAGAAAAAAATACCCAGTTATTTGCAAAAGACAGTATTATTTTAAATAAAGATTCACAGTTAAAAAACTCATCCCTAGTTCTTCAAGCAACAGAAAAAAGTTTAAAAGATAACCAGGAACTAAATAAATTACAAAAAGAGTTTAGTAAAAATCTGGAAAAAGAGAATAAAAAATTAAAGCAAAAAAATACTTTAAATAAAATACTAGTACCCGCTGCTGCTGTATTAGGGATTATTATCGGAGTTAAAACATCTGGGAAATAATGAATTGCTTGACTTATTTATTAGATTTGTGGCGGAAAGGAGAAAGATTTAAAATCTTATATTCAGGAGATCATTGCATCGGGTATAATTCAGAAGATTATTTTGATTTTGGAAATTACACTTATAAAAAATCTGAAACTTTTATCTCTTTAGAGAAATGCCACTCCAAAGAAACAGTAATTAAGATATTTGATTTACTACAAAAAGATATTGAGACAATAAATGAATACTACACATATAAAAAAATTAGAGAATAAACTGAATTCAGTGAAAGAAGTAGCGACTTTGACACAATTACAAGATGTAAATACTGATCTAATATTAACTTTGTGCGGTAATAAAATAGGAGCAGGTAGTTATAGAACAGTCTATGAATATAATTTAGACTCAAAATATGTAATAAAAATAGAACCTAACGCTACAGACGCAAATATTACGGAATATATTTTGTGGGATGAAATACAAGGATTACAAAAAGAATTAGCTTGGGTTAAAGATTGGTTTGCCCCAGTTCTATGGATAAGTCCTAATAACAAAATATTAGTAATGCAAAAGACTGAGGAAAAACCTCAAAAGCAAAGACCTAGAGAAGTTCCTGCATTTTTCACAGATTTAAAATACGATAATTGGGGATGGATAGGAAATAAATTTGTATGTCATGATTATGGGTTCATATATCGGTTTATAAAGTACGAGAAAAAATTTCAAAAAATTAAAAAAGATGCTTGGTGGTAATGAGTAAAACTAAAATTAAAGAAAATAAAACATATTCTACTATATCTTCGGGAACATTTATCGTTACTAAGTATATAGATTGCTTTAATATAGAAATCTTATTTGAAAATGGTTATAAAACAAAAGTTACGACTTCACAAATAGGAAAAGGAATAATAGGAAACCCTTACTATCCAAAAATTTGCAATGTAGGTTTTATAGGAGAGGGAAAATACAACTCTACAAACAGTAGGAAAATATATAAGACTTGGTCTTCAATGATTGAGAGAGTATATGGTAAAAATCTTCCAACATACAAAGATGTAACTGTTTGCGAAGAATGGCATAACTTTCAAAACTTTGCCAAATGGTTTGAAGAAAATTATAACTATGAAACTATGAAAGATTGGTATTTAGATAAAGATTTGTTATCAGAAAAAACAAAAATATATTCTTCCGATACTTGCTGTTTTTTGCCACCCGCTATTAATTCACTTATAGGTTTTATACATTCAGATTTAACTATCAAAGAGTTAAAAAATAGATATTATATAAGAGTTATGGTGGATGGTAATAGAAGGTCATTTGGAGGTTTTTCAACAAAAGAAGAAGCTTTTGAAAGATACTTAACTGAAAGGAAATTACAAGCGTCAATTATTTTAGATAAGTATAAACAGTATCTTAGTAAGGTGATTTTAAAAAAGTTAAATAGTTTGGCAGATAATATAGATAAGAAAGTACACATTAAAATAATTAAGGACAATTTATAAAAGATGATTAAAACAAATTTTACTTACACAGATACAGAAGATTACAAAACATGGATTAGTTTTTATCCAAAAAGAAATAAAGGAACAGGATTTTATTTATGTTATGAAAATAATGGATATTTTGATCCTAGACCTCAAATAAATACTAACGTAACAACTCTGGTAAGTCTAGTATTGCCATTTATCAGTTTATGGCTGATACCAATTACGATTATCTTATGGTTTTATTCTTGGGGAAGTCTGTATATTCATTTACCTTACGATACAGGTAGAAATAATACAGCAGAATCTAAAACTTATGGTTTGATGTTTTATCATATAGATTCTGGATTTCCTAATCAAATGTGGTTTAGACATTGGAAATCTTTTGACTTTCCTTGGGCTTATAAATTCCACAAAAGAGAAGTGTTACACAAAGATGGTTGGTACACAGAACAAAAAGGAGATAATTTATGGGACAAAGAATTTTGGAAAGATCATCTTGTTGTAAATACATACCCTTATACTTACACTCTAAAATCTGGTGAAAAACAAAATACAACAGCCGAAATTTACGAAGAAAAAAGAACTTGGAAAAGATGGTTTGGATTATCTAAAATGACAAGACATTATATAGAAGTAGAATTCAAGGATGAATTAGGTGAAAGAGCAGGTAGCTGGAAGGGAGGCGTTATTTCAACAAGCCATTCGCTGAATAAAAATGAAACAGCTTTAGAATGTCTAAGAAGAATGGAAAATGAGAGAAAGTTTAATTAAGCCTTTTTAAGACAAGAAAATAACATTAGGTATATCTAACTATCAAAAATATAAAACAATCTCTTAAAATGAAAGAAATAATAGAAAAATTAAATAATGAGAATATAAAGCAACACTCATATGATTGGGAGGAAGACTTACCTGAAGAATTTTTGCAGTATTTTGAAAATGCAGAGTGTGTTGACTCAGAATTATATGTAGATAAACATAGATGGTATGAAACTTCAACTTCGGTTTATAAAATTGAAGATAAATTTATAGGAGTAGATGCAGTTACAGACGTATTTTCAGAGCAGATGGGTTATAGTGATTGCTATCATACTTTGTATTTCTTTGAAATGGAAGAGTTTATTACAACTTCTTACAAAATAAAGAAATAATGACAAGAAAGGACTATCTAGAACTAAAACATAAACATGGTTCACGACATTTTGAGTTGTGTTATGAAGTATATTTAGAAGAAGCGCGCGGAAATAAAATAGATAAAGATAATTTTGATCATTTATTTAGTATGTTTGTTAATATTACAGGTGGAATGCAAAGAATCATAACATTTCTGGACGAAAAATATAAGTAAATGAAGAAAATTATACTCCATCTTTGTGCAGATTTAGGATCTGATAGTTATTTCTATCAAAAAGACGATAGTTACCAAGTTATAATGATTGGAGAGGACATAGGAGTTGAGAATTACAACCCTCCTCAGAATGTTTACGGCGTTATAGCTAATCCAGTTTGTACTGAGTTATCAACAGCGAAAGGTTTCCATAAAGAAAATGATTTAGAAAAAGGTATGTTTCTAGTTAATCATTGTCTAAGAATTATTAAAGAAGCCAAGCCTAAATGGTGGTTATTAGAAAATCCTGCAAATGGGAGACTTAAAGATATATTAGGAAAACCTAAGTTTATTTACCAACCTTGGGAATATGGGAGTCCTTGGACAAAAAGGACAGGATTATGGGGAGAATTTAATATGCCTGAAAAACTCTATAATAAATGGGAATCAGTTCCTAAGAACGATAAAATATATGTACGACCAGGAAGACCTAAGCCAGCATTAGCTTTTTTACATAAATCAGCTATAGAAAATATACCAGAGTTTGAGCCTTTCAAAGAGTTTATTAAAAACGATGCAGATTTTAGATCACTATGTTCACAAGGATTTGCAAAAGAATTCTATAAAAATAATAAATAATGAAAATAGTACAGAATAAATTCACTTATAATCAAGAGACAGAAGAATGGATTTCTAATAAAACTTATTTAGGTTTAGGAACTGGAGATGATAAAAAACTCATAATTTATTTTGGAGACAAGGTCACTCTTATTTACTGGAGAGAAAAAAGAGGGTATGAAACCACCATTTTTCAAGGAAGAGAGATTGAAGAGTCAGAATTAGAAAAACTTTTTAATTTATTAGGAATAGAATGGAATATTTAGCACAACAAATTATAGAGGACTTTGAAGAGAATTATCCTATTCCAACCTCATTATCTGATTGAAGAAGACAAGTCAGAAGAAATCTTATTATACATAACAGCCAAAAAATATATACAAAGACACGTATGAAAATAACAAAAACTAAAAAAGTAGAAACCATAACGGAAGAAATAGAAGTTTTAGACGGAACTTATTACTTTTCTTTAGGTTATAGAAATGAAGAACCTACATATTACTATAAAGTTATTATAGATAGCGGTGATTGGGATGAAGGATTTGCCGATATCCATGTAACGAAAATAAAAGATGATTGGCAGGATTATTTTATTTCTCAAAAAACATACTTTGAAAATGGATTAATATATGACATTGAAAACTATTTTAAAAAGGAAAATGAGTTTGATAATTGGTACGAAGATATCTCTGAAGAAGTTTTTATTGGCGCAAAAGAAAGAGTAAAACAAAGATTATGTTAAGTAGGGAAGTAACTCGTAAAAATATCCAGGTAAAAGAAGACTCAGGGATACCGATAACAGATTATATTCCACCTAAACCGATAAATAATATGACAGATAAAAGAATAGTGTTTGTACCAAAATATGAGCCTAGTTTTGAGACTAAAGAAAAATTAGATAAACTAATGATAGACAAACAAGAAAGAATTAGATCTAAAGTGAAAGTCCTTTCAAATTTCTCACATGAGTTTATAAAAAGTGATGCTATGATTAATCCTATAGTTATACATTCTATGGAATTACTAAGACAAGGACAAGATGTTTATAAGGTTATGGAATTTATGACCAATGCATTTATAAAGAAAGATAAAGAACAATTCGACTTAATCAAGCAATTAATTTCGGGAGAAAAGATAAATTATGGGAACTTATAAAATGAATGGTAGACAAGTAAGTTACGGATCTTTTGAAGAACTCCAGGAAGTGTGTTCAACAGTGAGAAAGAAAATGTTTGAGTATATTACAGGTAAAATAGATGAACAACAATTTTTCACAATATATTGCGAATTAGAAGGATACCTTTTAGAGCATGGCTATACTAATGAAGAGTTTGATTACGATCTACCTGATTATGAACCGTTTTTAAATAGGGCGAAAAATTAGACACACAAGAACATTTACAAAAGAAGATATCGAAGATCTAGGATTCGAATATTTAAGAAAAGAAGGTGATAAAACCGTATACCTAAATAAAAATGGAAAAGATGAATGTATTTATTTTAAAGATGTTGTAGAAAACAATTACGGTAAATATGTAGCTATTGAAAATAATTGCGGGGATTTTTATTTTAAAGGTTGGATTACAGATAAAAATGCACTGAAATTAATTTTAAAACAAATAGGAGTTTATACAATTTCGGGCTAAAAGAAAACCCTCTAAGTTAATTCTTGGAGGGTTTATTATTTTAAGTAAACTGTGTAAACCATTTATCTGTTATATAATTATTTTCATCTATGAAAGTATCCACCATAGAATTTTTCATGGAATATAATAGATTTAGATGTTCTAATAGCTCTGTTTTTGTGTATAGTTTTTCTACTTGTTTTGCGGATTTTGTTTTTAGATATTCTGTGTAAGGTAGGAACACTTTATATTTCCACTTACATTCTGAATGATTTTGGTTTATATTGTTTGGATTCACTTCTCTTCCTGTGGAATTTATTAGTTGGTGTTTAACATCTAAAGTTTCAACTTGTAAATTTCCCGCCAAAAAAGATAATACAGAAGAATCAATTTTCTGAACACCTAATTGTTTATCTGAAGACATAATAACTTTTTGACACAAAATGTTCAAGTTAATTGTAGAAAATCTTTTAAACAAAACTTCTCCATTACACACCCAATCACCATTTAAAATTTTTTCTTTTGGATCCGTTATATAAATCTCTCCGTTAATTCTGTGTATGTTTTTCATATTTATTTTATATTTTCTGTTGGGTAAGCATTGATAATAGACTCTTTGTTAACTTTCCACATTTGGCGTGTTCCAAGTATATCATAGGATTCTCCAAGTTCTACTAGTTTATACTTAGACCCTTTTCTATCTGGTCTTACAAATAAATCAATTCTGTTTGTCTTACTAGCTTCTGATAAAGCTTGTTCTACGTGATATTTTGCAAATTCAATCATTGCTTTTTGCACTCCCTCCATTTGAGAAGTATCTCCATATTTACCAAAGACTTCATCTAACTTATCTAATAAGTAATTTTCTGCTGTCATATTTATTTGTTTTTATATTTTTATTTCGCGCGAAAAAGAATTAAACAGGAGGAACTAACTGCAATCCTTCAAATAATCCAGCTTCTAAAGCATCTTCATAAGTATCGTACTCAATATTAAAATTAGGATTGCTGCCATTTTCACCAGTTTTTAAAATACTAACTAGGTATTTACTATTATATGGTAGAATTTGTATATGGATATCATGGACTTCTCTAAGCCAACGTTGTAATAAAGATTGTGTTGGTGCCGAATACAACTCATCTTCAAAAAACTGTTCGGGATCAGAATAAAAGGGTAATTCTGGTTCAAACTTACCAAACTGATTATAACAACCATATCCTTTGACTAGAATGAGACCTTTTTCTTGTGCTAACTTAGCTGTTTCAAATTTTATTTTTTCTTCTTCCATAATTTAATTTTTAAAACACAAATATACAACATTAAAATAATATACACAACAAAAAGTCCAAGAAAATACCCCACCTTATTAAAAAGGATACCCCCCTGTTTATTAAAACCAAAAAAGTCGGTAGAAAAATTGGAAATAAGAAATAATAATCGTATATTTGTCACATGGATAAAATAAAAGCATTTGAGTATTTAATTCTAAAATTAGTAGAATGGTACGGAGATAATAATGACATGGGAACTCTTAAGAGCCTAAAACTTCTTTGGTTTGTATCAGTTGTTGAAGCAAATAAAGATTCTAAAGATAGTTTAATTGATAAAGTATTTGATAATTTTCATGCAATGCCTTATGGACATGTTGAAAAGGATATTTATGAAGCAATCCGTGGCAAAAAAATAAAAAACATAGAGCTGAAAAGTAATACCGCCAATATATTAAATAAGGATAGAATATTAGAAACCGATAAAGAGATTAGAGAATTAATAGATAAGAGTATTGAAAAATTTAAAATATTAGCTCCTGAATATATAAACCTACTTTCGTTTGATCTGGTTATTTTAAGTCAAAGATGGTATTCATGGAAGTATTACTATAAAAAAGCCAGACAAAAAGATAAGTTCTCAGAGAAAATACCAAATGAAATAATAAAAAACGAATTCAAATACTATGAGACTTATAACGAAAATGTTATTTACAGACTTCTGTGTGGGAGGACTATACCATAACTCTCCAATCAGCCAGGCACTTTTTCCCTCCATACCCACCTTAGTATTGTTTCGGTTTTATCTGTCCTTAGAAAGCCGATTTTTACTTTTCGTTTCCAGATTTATTTTTAGTTGTTAGTTACTTTTATTTTGTTTCTTAGTTACTTGCTTAGTTACTTTTTATCTGTTTTTATATTGTTTTTCGCAGAATTTTTTAGCTCCTGTTTATTTTATATTTTCATTAGTATAATTTAAATAGGATTTTTTGTTTTTATAATCAAATTGTTTTTGCCCGAAATTATAATATATGAACGCATGTGCGCGTACAATACGAAATTCTTTTTTAATATCCTAGTGTTTTTTATTTTTTATTAAGTTATTTTCGCCGTTTCTTTGTAGTGTTGAAAGGGTAGTGGGTTACTAACCAACTAAACAAAGTTCTTATAAGTAAAAGATTTTTAATAAACAAATTTATTTTTAATTATTTTTGTTTTATCTTTACAAAAGAATTAAGGATTACAAGTTATTTGACATATTGACAAGCGGTGTTACAAGTATCATATAAAGCTACTATTAATTTAGAAAGTGATTGCAGGGTGCGAACAAAGGTACACGCTTAATTTATCGGATTAAAACAATACTCTATTTATTAGAGAATCATATAAACATATATTAATGGCTTAATGTAAAGCCTTTTCTTATTCTTTTTTGTCGGCGAAATGCGGGAAAAGAAAACAAAGCCCTTGCAATTTAGTTGTAGCATCGAAGCAACGAGGGCGCAATTAACAATTTAAAACAAAAACATTATGTTAGATATTATAGTAATTCCAGCAAAAAGATTTTATTATTTACATTTAGAAGGTAATAAATACAGATTATTAGAGGATACAGGTAAAACAATCAATAAACATAGAATTATGTTAAACGTTGGCTATCCTAATGTAAAGACTTTTATAAAACAAAGTCAGGTTAATACTTTAAGTAATTGTGAAAGGTTATTCGAAGCTACTTTTAACAGACTACCAATTGACGAAAAAGGTTATCATATTGGAAAGTTTCACAAATTAGACAACATTGATTTTTTTGAAATGTTAGAAACTAAAAGAAAGTTATTATGCAAGAATTAGAAAACTTTTTATTTTTTATATCAATTATAGGCGGTTTAATTATCGCCTTTTGTGTATTCTTATATTATAAATCTAAAGACTAATTTCGGCAAAAAAGAAATAAAACAATGAAACTAACAGACAAAACACAAGTAATAATAGGTTTAACTATACTTATTATAACAATAATAGCAGGATTTATTTCTTTGCTTTATGTAATTGAATTATTAACATCTAAATTTTAGTATTATGGAAGCAATAATATATGGAGTATTAAACAGTGAATTATGTTTAATAGACACTTCAAAAACTGAAAGAGGTGCAAAACAATACGCAACAAGAAACGGTTATAATTTAATCGGTTTTAGGATTGGTTACAATGCTTTTATTTTAGCCGAAAAAATCAACGGTAAATGGGAGCATAAAGATACTGCCTATACAGCTAATATAGTTAACAACTAAAAACATTTTTTATGATACGAGAATTTATAATAGTAATAATAGGCTGTATTTTAGGCGTTTTTTCTATGACTTATTTTGCTTATAATGAGGGGCAAAAGAATAAAGAAAAGGAAATTATTAAAAGAGCATTACAAATAAATAAAGACTGCTACAATCAAACAGATTTAGATATAATAATTTTTAACGAATCACAATTATGAAAACATTAGATATAAACGCAAAGACTTGGTTTGACAAAGTAAACGGTAATAGTTATTTTAGTGCCGTTATTACAATAGATTACGGAACGCCCGAACAAAAAGAAATTAAATTGCCTTTCCAATATGGTTATGGTTCACAATATGAAAGTGAAGCAAAAGCCGTATTAACTGAACATAATTATATAAGTCCTTCTTATGGGCAAAATTTATATACTTATTGTTTAGAGAATAATATAATACTACGTTCAAATAATATTAAAAACTGCCGTAAAAAAGATTTAAAACATGAAAATAACTAAACACCAAACCAAAGAATTAACTTACTATGAATGTGAACCAATTAAAGGCTATCATTTATTTGCTTTCTCTTTTATTGCACTTTTAAGAGATTTATTTATTGTATATAAACTAACTATGTTTAACCCTAAAACAATCAAGAACTAATGACATTTCTAAAATCACAAAGTACACTTGCATACAGGCTACTAAAGAACGAAAAAACAAAGCTTTATTATATTCGCCGTATAAAAGATAAAAAGACAGTTTTAATAGGCGACAACGACAAAGCAGAGCCGTTTATTTTATATGGTTTGGCGGAAAATAAAGAAGAAATAAAAGAATTATTTAAAAATTAAATACAATGGAAAACGAAATAGTATTTGAAGATTGTGATACACCAACAACAATTGCTAAAAAGACGGTTGATATTTTTGTTGGCACTAATGAACTAAAGCCACGACTTAAAAAGTTAGGGATTGATTACGTGAGAGTTCAGCGAGGTTTGAAAGTAGTTTATATTTTGCGGGGGAAACAAATAGGAAAATTAGAAATAACTTTATAAAAAAGATTATATTTGTATAGCAAACATTTAAAAACAAAAAAGACATGAAAGCAAAAATAAAAGCATTAGCAAATTTCTTAGATTGTAAAAAGAAAGAAATTGAACAAGGTTACAACGAAAACACCTTCGAACATGAAGGAGAAGAGTATCTTGTTGTTACAGATAGCGAAGCAGACGATCTTTGGGAAGAGGATTTAGATAACTACATTGAAGAGTTTATTTACCCTCAATTTAAAGAAATAGGTTTACAGGAAAGATATTTTGACGAAGAGGCTTGGAAAAATGATGCAAAATATGATGGTCGAGCACATTCTCTGGCTCGATATGATGGTAACGAATACGAACAAGACGGATTTTATATTTATAGAACCAATTAACATGCAACTACAAACCAAAATCGATTTAGAAACTAAATATAGGTTTATTTTTCGGCAAAATAAAATAACAAAAGCTGATATAAAAACCGCAAACAAAATATTAATACAGTTAAAAAATATAAAGTCATGAACTGGAAACAAAAAATAAAAGCCTATTTAAGAAAAGGGAATATCGAAAGGGCGCAAAAAGATAAACAGGAAAGAGTCAAACAAATCTTAGACTTAATAAAAAAAGACAAAGACCCAAAAGAACAAATAAAGACTTTAGAGAGAGTAACAGAACGTTACAACCTCTACTTATCAGATTATAAAAACAACGCCTTAAAAGAACTACAGACAGTTAAATACAGGGTTGAAAGTGAGGTCGATGTTATCGAATGTTATTTGGGCGGTAAAACAATTTAAAAATAAAGATTATGAAACCATTTGATGAATTAGTAGAAGAAACAGTAAAAAGCCTTATTAATGGAAATACAGAAAACATTTTAAGTGATGATGTATTTAAGGCAGTACAGAAAAGATTAAGAGAAATTAAAACTAATTGTACTCTAGTTTTAAAGCAAATGAAAGAATCAAAATAATTTAAAACTTATATTATGAAAACTAATAAATACACTATGTATTCCAGATGATACTTATTTAAAAACTGTATCTAATAATTTACAAGTCATTAAGGAATATTCTTTTTTTGATTGCACTGTTTCTTAATCACTAACATCTGAACTAAATATAAAATCATTTAACTTAATAGTTTTTATCATGCAAACACAAATAGACAATACAGAAAATAATATATTAATAGCAAAGTTCTTAGGCTGGAAAGAACAAACAGACCCAACAAGAAGATGGTTTACACAGTTCTTTAATGAGTATGGAGAGCGAAAAGGAGGAACAAACAAAGAACCTTTATTATTTCATTCTGATTGGAACTGGCTTATGTTAGCAGTAGAAAAGATAAACAGCTTTGAAAGTGGTCGTTTTACCGTTCAAATTAATTCAATGGATACTTATATCCACGATTTAGTAAAAGGAGGTTATATTTTTCAATCTGAGTGTAAATGGCAAACTTATGAGCTTATTAATTCAGTTTATGAAGCAGTAATAGAGTTTATAAAATGGTATAACGAACAACAAAAGGCGGGATAAAAGAATAAAACAGAAATTACTATGACAACAGACCAAATAAAAGAAAAGCTTTGCGAATATGATGAACGCAATCCAAACTACAATAAAGACTATCCTAAAGTAAAAGAAGAATGCTACTGCGATAACTGTTTCTATGGGGGACATTATTTAGCAGAAGAATTATTAAAAGTCATTGCAGAACTCGAAAAAGAAAAAGAAGATTTTAAAATTCTTGAAAAATGCTATCTTGGTATTGAATAATTTTCTATATTTGCACCTTAAATCAATGTTTAACGGCAAAAAAACTTATTAAATGGGTTATATAGCAAGAGAAATAAGGACAAATAAGGTATATTATAGTAAAGGAGCAAACAAATTAGCGGATAAAATAGGCTGTAACTACTCAACTATAACAAAATACTTCTCTAAACAACAAAATAAAGGAACGGAAAAGGAAATAAAAGGCTTTATTATATCTGAAACAATAGATTTAACTAACCAAAACCGAGGAAATAATATAAAAATCAATGTTTAACGGGAATAAAACTTCCTATTCGGCGCAAAATAAAAAATAAAACAGATGAAAACAATCAAACAATGGTTAGAAACATTAGAAGAACCATACAAAACAGAAGCTTTAAATAACTCATACTCTTCAAATGAAGCTATAGAAGTAATGTCCCTATCAGAAGCTTTGAAATGGGCTTTTACTTGGTCAGTTACCAATGAAGGTCACTACTATTGGTGTAATTTACATTCAATAAATCTAAATTCAGAAAGATTTGAACAGGAAAGTTAATAGGTGTACAACCCCAACCCACAATAAATTTGACTTTCAAACAAGGGCAAAAAAGTGAATTTAACTTAAAAACAACAAAAATCAGGCGAAAATAGTGATTTTTTACCTATTCAAATATAAAGTATGGTTATGAAAAATCCAAATAAGAAGTTTGATAAGCAATTAGACACAATGAGAGAAGAGGCTTTACAGTATTTAAAGTATCTGGTATATAATAAGTTTAAGCAAAATAAGACCTTAAATTGTTTTGGTTTAGCTATGGGTGTTTGCTTTTGGGTTGATTTAGATAATGAGGTATTATATGACCATGAGGTAAATGATAAGTTTGTACAGGAATTTATTCAGGAATGGGATGATGTGTTTAAGCTTACAGGAGAAGGTATTAAATGGTTTAGGGATGGTTCTGTTATTACTGATTGGTAACTATTGTTTATCCTGTTTTAATTTCTTTTTCGCGCGAATTAATCAATTAAACTTAATACTATGAAAACTATAATTAACATAGAAAACCACATTATAAACCGTTTAAAAATTTACTGTGTGGATTATCAAAGCATAAGAGGATTTAACACTAATTATTTAATACATGAAGCTTATAAACCTGAATATTTAACCTTAAAATATAATACAGTTTTAATAGGTTGTAAAGGGCATGAAATAAGTGTAACAGAATTGGATATTAAATCTTTAATAAAACTATTTAGATTTATTGTAAGAGGTGGTAATTAGTAGTATTTTTTATTTCTGTTTTAATTTTCTTTTTCCCGCGATTTAACAACTAATAACAAAACAACATGAAAGACTTAATAATAACAGCTTTAAACGAAGCTAATACGATTTTAGAGAAAAGAGTACCACAAACAAATATAGAAGTAAAGCAGGTTATTATAGAGGATGTTAACCCCTTGGAACTGGTTAAATTTATGAAGAAAAATAATATTCCCGATAATGCTTGGTTCGGGGGTATTGATAACGGTTATGATGGTTTTAGTGATGTTTGTTTAAATTACGATGTTATTTTACCCACTACAGAAAAAGAGAAATTAAAATTTAGACAAGAAAAGTTTAAACAAATAGCATTTAAACCTGTACATGATATTCTAATTAGTAACGGTTATAAAAGAGTAGGGTTTAATTCAGGATTATTAAAACAGTTTTCTGATACTAATGTATTTGATATGTTCTTTAATAAAGAATTTGATAGGCTTGTAGAGTATTATTCGCTATCTTTTATCCTTGCTTAATTTTCTTTTTCCCGCCAATTTTAATAATTAAAATGAATATTTATGAACGATAGTGTATTAGATAGACAAAGAAAAATTGAAAAACTAGAAAATGAACTCCTCTTAATAAAGCAAAACTTTAGATTACTAAAGAGAAATGATAAAAATTATAAACAAGTGAGAGATAGTATTAATAATATGTATAATAAAATAGAGAATTTAAGACAACGTAATAAGCTTTTAATTTCTTTTATCGGAGATTTTTAACTTTTAAATTATTTACTATGAAACTATCTATATCGACATTTAAAATACTGTGCCACTTATGGAATTACCCCGAAGAAGTTTTAGAAGATAGAGAATATCTTAATAAGACTTTATTGGCTTTAAATAGTCAGGATATTAATTTCAGTAAAAAAGAGAAAGAAACTGCAATAAAAGAAATAACTAAACTCTTAGATGTATTATGACAAACTTGCAATTAAAAAACGACATAGAAAAATTGCTATCTTATGATATGTACTGTTATAGTGATATTACAACAGATTACTGCCCTGAACTTGGTTTTATATTAGATGTTAAAGATAATAGTTATTTTTACACTAATAAGCAGGACAGAGATAATGATGATTCAGAGATTATGAAATTATTAGAAAATAAATTTTACATGTAATGAACTTAAACGAAAGAATTTTAGAAAATGACTACCCTGTTAACTGGGGTTATTTGTATGTAGCTGATAACAGAATAATTCGTTCAGATATACAAGGTACAATTGCAGACTTAAAAAGAGATTTAAGAAGTCAGGGAATTTCTTGCACAGTAATTACTTTATGTGATATTGAAGGTAGAAGAAAATTGATGACAGAGTAAATCAGTCAAAAAACAGGCAAAGGCGAGGTGCAGTCCGAAATAATAAGGAAATTGGGTTCGATTCCCTTTTTGCCACTAATTTAAAAACAACTTAATTATGAAAACATTTGAACTAATACCAACAAACGGTAGAAAATCGTTTTACGGAAAAGCAAAAGTAATAGAGTCAGAAAATAAAATAGAACTGCAAAGTTATGATACTATTGTAGCTCAAATTATTGATGGTGTGTTTACTGTAAATGGTAAATATAGCCTTACTACTGATATTCATATCAAGAGTTTTAGAAAATTTTATTCTGTTTAATCTTTTTATGCGCGAAAATAATAACTAAAAACAACGTAATTATGAAATCAAATTTCCAAGTTTTTAAAGAGCAAGTAGGTAAAACAAGAACGTTTTTGTCTTCATTAATGGCTGTATGGGAGTCACCAAGCCACGATTTACTAGCATTATTGTTACAGAATCTTAGTTTTGATGGCTCAGAATGTATAAATTACAATTTCAATAAAGACTTTAAGAAGTGTGAAGACATTGTAAAAGCTTTAAAGGAGTTAAAAGGGAGAAGCGAATCTTGTCCAGTAACACAATATATTTGTGAGGAAGTAGATTTACTTTATACAGGATATGTAGTAATGGGTAATTGTTAAGCTATGAAAAATTACAATCTAATAAGAGCAGAAAATAATGAGCTACAAAAATTGCAAAAATTTAAAAAGCCTTTCACAGATTTTGTAAATACAATAGTTTACTCAGGAGAAGAAACTGATGAAGATATGTGTGAATTTTTTCTATTACAGGACAGCGAAAAAGAATTCGAAAAGTTAGACATAGAAATAGAAAAAACAGCCTTAAAATTAGCCAGACTTTTGGAATTAAAAGAACAAGAATTAAAAAACGCTATAATAAACATGTTATGAGTATGGACTTACTACAAGACGCATTAGAAAAAGTGACTTATGAAATGGCTTCAACAATAAAAAGAGGTCAGGAAATAACGTTAAATGAAAAATATACACTATATTTGTATGAAGCAGGACAAAGCTTAGTTATAGTGGAAACAGAAGACTGGAAAGAAATTTACTGGGTACAATATAATCCAGAGAATAAAGCTATTGATTATGGAGGACTTTAAAATGGAGAACTTACATCAAATTAAGAATTATCTTGCAGAAGCATCAAGAAGAGCCAATGATTTTGCCGATCAAAATAACGTTGAACTAATGGAATACTGGAAAGGTCAAGTTTTAGGAATGATTAAGATAATCAATCTTTTAGAATTAGATATTAATACGGAATTTTATATAAAACAAATACCTTAAACTATGGAAGATTTAAACATTAAATTATTAGAGGGTTATTTAACAGAGGGTAAAGATAACAAAGAAATAGAAATACAAGACTATGAAGATTTAGGAACAGAGATAAAAGTTTGGTACTATTGGTATACTCCAAATTTAGAAACTATATCTTTATTTGATTTAATCAGTTTTGTTTATAGTAAAAATTCAGTTTCTTTTTAACCCCTTTTTTTCGCCAAAAAAACAATTTAAAAAATAAAATTATGACAACAGTAACAGTAGATATAGCAGAAAAAGATTTATTAAATTATACAATAATTGATAATATGAATTTAGAAATGTATGACGAAAACGGTCACAACAATTTATTTAAACAATATTCTTTCACGCTTTATCAAAAAAGAATTATGGGAGATGATAAAGTTACAATGCAAATATCTTTACATAGATTTTTATTGTTTAAAGGTTTTGGATTGGTAAAATAACTATGTTTTTATCTATTTTTGCCGAAAATTATACATACATTTACAAAAAATACTTATTATGAATGATAGAAATATAAAGTTTGCCGAATTTATGGGTATTATAAATACAGATAAAGATTTAGGAAAGTGGTTTTTAGAAAATCCAAAAGACGAAGAAATAAATTTTTCCTTTGATTGGAATAAAGTACACGAACTAAAAGAGTTTATAGAGAGTCAATACGAGGTTTTTGTGCATATTTTAGGTAAAGGCTGTTTAGTTACTACAACTAACTCAAAATTATTAGAAGCTAACGATTGGAATGATTGTTTAGCAATGTTAGAAATTTCTCCTGAGGAAGTACAAAGTATAACAGGAATTGAATGGGCTAACAGGGTTTTAGAAATATTTATAGATAAAATAAAAAGATTATGAAAAAAGAAATATTAAAAGCTATTATGGAAAGATATGGCTCTCTATCAACATTAAAAACAGCAATGTATGAAGATTTAGATACAGTTATTGTTAATCTTTCTGCTGACTTAGATGATGAATATTCAGAGGAGGAAATTTCAGATTACGTAAGTTTAATTCTATAAACTACTAAATTAACGCATATGAAAGATAGACTAACAGATTATGACAAGAATTTCAGTAGAAGAGGCAATTAAAAAATTAGAGTTATGAAAATAGAATTGAAGGACTTAATGAATGACAACGAAATGTTATCTCATATTTTTTTAGGGTGCATCAAAAGGGAGCATATTATTAAAATACGAGACAAATATGTAAATGGTAAAGATTGGAGAACTGAATCGGTTAAAATACCTGTAGAGATGAAAATAGGTGGGATTCCTGTAAACCCTAAAGAATTTTTTGATAGCTGGAAAGACCAAATGCAAGATATGATTTTTAAAAGAGCAAAATCATTAGTTTCTGAAAAGTTAGGTTCTCAAAAGATGATAGACATGCAGAATAAACTTCAAGAATATGAAGAAGTTTTAAAAAGTTGGGAATCAGAAATTAAGTGGGATGTTGAAAACCCTTTAAAATAAAATTTCAATATAAAAAAGGAAACTATGAGAAACTATTTATTATTCAGCCTAGAACAGGACATGCCAATAAAATGGTTTGAAAAGTTCGACAAAGAAGAAATTAAAACAGCTATTATTAATCACCTAACAGAACATAAAACTGATCAATTAGAATTTTGTCGAGAATTTTCCGCAAAAGATTTAAAAAAGTATATAGGATATGAAATTATAGATTTCTATCAAAACAATAATAACAAGGTTTGTAAAGTAATCACAAAAGGAAATAGAGAGTTTTATAAACCGTTAGATTCATACAAATGAAAGAACAATTAAGAGCTTTAATCACCAAGTTAGAGCAGGAGAATAGAAACAGAAGTATTATTTTAGAAGATGATAATACTTTACCTGAAACACATTATAATTTACGTGTAAAGTATAACAATACATTATATATTATTAAACAGTTGAAAGAGATTTTACTTTCTTAATTTCTTTTTTCGCGCAAAAAACTTAAAAACATGACAACACAAACAAAATCAATAAGATATTTCCAAAAAGGAGACTATATAGTAAGAACTGCTCCCTCAAAATCGTATGGAGATAGAAGTTACATAGGAGAAAAGTTAACTTTTATAGGTATTGCAAATGGTAATATTTATTTAGAAAGGGAAGAAGATAATGTAATGACAAAAATATTAGGAACAAAACAAATAGTTTTAGCTTTAGATATATGGAATGAAGATTGGCAATATTGGGAGAATCCAGAAGATTTGTTTGCAAAAGAACCTATCTTAAATGAAAAATATTTACAGTATTTATTAGATAAAGCAGTTCTTGAAGAAAATTATGAGGAGGCAGAAAAAATCAAAAACCAGTTAAAAGACTTATTATGATAAGATATAGAATAACACAGATATTTGCGATGCTTTTAGTAATTACTTTATTTACTACTATTATTGTAGGGATAGCTTGGTTATTTAATGCGCAACCAGAAAATTTATATAAAATCTGGAAATTTTTAGGGGGTTGCTTGGCAATTGCTTTTGTTTTTCAACTTTTATTCGGCGTAAAAATAGATTTTAAATGAAACAGACAGACTTAGAAGTCCTAAAAAGACTAAATAACGAAATAGACAGACAAGAAGTAATACAGTGGTTTAATGAAAACGACATAGATTATTTCACTATGACTGATTTAGAAATGTATATAACTTATATAGAAAAAAACTTATGAAAACAATACAATTTACAGGAACAGAAATCGAGATAACTAATTTAAATTTCGCATTAGATATTTCAGATAACATTTTACCTAAACAAACTGAAACAAGAGTTTATCTTTTAACAGTGGAAGATAGTGATATTTCAGAAGAAAATATGAGTGATGGAGAATTTATGAAATTAGCAGAAGAAAAGGGAAGTGTTTATTCTTTAGAAGGATTTCAACAGGCTTTTAATTGGGAAGAAGTTAATAGTAGCACCGATGTTATTAGATTTATAAATGTAACTATTTAATTCGAGGTAAAATGGAAGAAAACATAAAAATACTACAGACAAAAATTAAACTACTACAAGATATTAAACGATGTGATAAGACTATCCTATATAATCTTAAAAATAAAGCAGGTGAGATTATAAATATCTTAAACTCTACTCGTGATAAAGAGAGTACAGTAGAAAGAAATATCTACATCCTAAGTAAAGAACAAAGACAGACTTTAGAAGATCTTCTATACAGTCTAAAGGCAGATAACTTAACTTCACAAAGAACAGAGCAACATGTTAAAGATTATGTGCGGGAAAAAGAAATAAAACAAGAAATATTAGACGGACTATGAAACCAATAGATAGATTAAAACAACAATACTATTATGTTCTTTATTATAAAATAGACGAAGAGGTAAAAAAATACAGGAAAATAAGGTATCAAGCTATGAAAGAGTTTTGTTTGGACTGTTCTTTACTTTCTCCCGCCGAAATAGAAGAAATGGAGCGAAGCGTAGGTGTTGAACATTAAAGAAATAAGATATGAAAATATATTCAGAACAAGATTTAAGAGAAGCTTTTAGGGCAGGTAGTAGCTACGGTATGAATTATGTAAGCTGGCTTTCAGAAGTAAAAGATGAAGATGAGTACATTGAAAGTTTAAATCCTAAACAAGTAGATGAAGAGAAAATAAGTTTTACTTATTCTTTTTTGCGCCGAAAATTAGAATGGGAAGATTTTTGTGATTTAACAGGAATTAACTACTACGCTACAAGAAACGGGTTTGAAATAAAAGACAATGAGATATTTGAAATTACAGAATCAGAAGCTAAAGAATATGACTTAATTTAGAAGCTATGAAAACAACTTTAAAAGTACTACATAAGAGATTTAATAAACCCGAATTAATATTAGAGACAACTATAAGCAGTTTTAAAATTTCTCAAACAAGAAAAAGTAACAAAGGGATAGACTGTTTTCAATGGTTCACAGAAGAAAGATTTAATAAAGAATTTAAATTTTTAGATTAATTATGATAACAAAATACATCAGACTATTATCTTACGATGAAGCTTGCAAAGTAATAGATTTCGTAAATGAAAACTCCAAACATTATGCTTATATTACTATGGGCGGTGTTGGAGTACAGACAGAAGATTGGGCAGATTTAGAGAAATACATACAAACATTTACAAAAAGATATAATATTTCCAGCGAGCATCCCTATAAAACGGAGCAAAGAATAGTGAGTAATTTAAAGAATTGTTTTGAAATGTAGAAATTATGATAAAAGAAAAAGACAGATTTAGATATTCCCTACAGCCATTTAAAGGTTATAAATTTAGAGCTATATATTTAGTTGAAGATAATGAGACAGGTGAACAATTAACAAATGTAGATGTTTATACAAATTGTGAAAACAAACAAATTGTTTTATTAGCCTTTTTTCGCGAATCAAAGAAAAAATATCCTCAACCACTTACAGCACAAATAATTCATTTTACTTCAAAGGAAGAACAAACACTTAGAGATATATGGAAGCATTAAAAATATTTAAATATTACTCCGACATAGGATACGATGTATTTTTTACTAAAATTTTCGGTAAAGAAGGACTAAAAATGGTAAAAAGGTATAGTTATAAAGCTGAGAGATCATTGGTTTGCACCCAGATATTCGAATACTCTGAGAAAAACGACAAAGAACTAAGAGAATGTTTACTATTCATGTATAATGATATTGAAGAACAAGAAGAAACTGGTAATTACTATGAAGAAATTTAAAACTATACTAGTGGGGTGTGAGGAAAGTCAAGCTGTCACTATAGAGCTTAGAAAATTAGGGCATATAGCTTACAGTTGCGATTTACTTCCTTGTAGTGGAAATCATACAGAATGGCACTTACAAATGGATGTTTTTAAAGCTATTGAGGGTGGAAAGTTAATCACTGAATCAGGAGAACTGATTTTAATAGATAAATGGGATATGGGAATTTTCTTCCCAGATTGCACATACTTAACTTGTAGTGCAGAATGGGCATATAAGGAGCCTCCGTATCATCAGAAAGTAAAAGAGGATACATTAACAGGTAAAAAAAGAATAGAAGCGAGAGACAAAGCAATAGAATTTGTAAAAGCATTATATGACTCTTACATCCCTAAAATAGTAATTGAAAATCCTGTAGGAGTATTAGGGACTAGATTTATGAAACCAACCCAGACCATTCAACCTTATGAGTACGGAGATGATGCGAGTAAAAGGACATGTTTATGGATGAAGAATTTGCCTAAATTAAAACCCACACAATATGTAGCCCCCAGAATAGTAAACGGTAAGGAAAGATGGGCTAACCAGACAGATTCAGGACAAAATAAATTAACACCAACAGAAGACAGAGCAAAATTAAGAAGTAAAACTTATCCAGGAATTGCAAAACAAATGGCAATCCAATTTACTAGATAAATGATAATTAAATGCGTAAAAGAAGGACTAAAATAAAACAGGGAGATGTATTTAATAGATTAACAATAGTTTCATTTGCATATTCTGACTCAAAAAGAAAAAGTTACTTTAATGTGATTTGTGAATGTGGGAACGAAAAAGTAATTTGTGGGGCACTCATGATTTCAGGAAACACTAAAAGTTGTGGCTGTCTTTCAAAAGAGATTAGGGCAAAAAAGAGAATACCCGAAAACTATTCTGAAATAACTTCCATTATTTTAGGTTATAAAAGACATGCTAAAGATAGGGGGTTTATCTGGGGATTAAGGCGAGAAGATGTGAAAATTATTATATTCCAAAATTGCAATTATTGTGGAATGCCTCCCATGAATATAAAAAGAACTAAGAATTCTATAGGAGAAGGTTTACGTTATTCAGGAATAGATAGAAGAGACTCCCTAAAGGATTATACCTTAGAGAATGTTGTACCTTGTTGTAAGATATGCAACTTTGCAAAAAGCAACCTCACTTTTATAGAATTTAAAGCTTGGTTAGAAAGAATATGTGAAAATATTAATAAATGGGAAAATATTTAAATATGAAAACAATAGAAATTTACGGCACATTATACTTAACAGTAACAGCCGACGAGGCACAGGAATTACCTGATGAAGGACATGAAATATATTTACTTAAAGAAGATGGGAGTTTGGACGATATTAACTTAGAAAGTATTTTATACGAAAATGTAGAGTATGTTGTTAAAATCGGCGAAATAGAAGAACTAAGAAGCGAGTACGAAGAAGGACAACAAAACAGATTTAGAAATAATGTGAGAATGAGTTTTGAAGATTTTATAGATCAAAAAGTTGAAATGTGTTTGATATGAATAAAGTAGATAAATTACTAAAAGCATTAAAACCTTGTACAAAAGCTCTTATGAAACTTTCATTTAAAGAGTTTGAGGTTAAAGATGGACAAAAACAAATAAGTCCTACAATAAGTAATCAAAATATATTAATAGAGGATTAGTATGCACCAATTGACATCAGAAGAAATACCACAAGAAATAATAGATAGATATATTCCGCAAGAAATAATATTAAGAGAGAAACTAATTAGAAAAATAAACGAGATGTATCAGTACCATCCAGAATCTTATAATAATGCTTGTAAAGGTAATTACTCTTTTATTCAGGATTTATTAGAGAGACATATTTTTCATTACTGTTAATTCTTTTTTTGTATAAATGGGAATTAATCATTATCTTTACAATTTAATATTAAATAAGTAAAGTAATGGTGGTTCAGACCATCTAAGAGTTCGAAGTTAGAAAAGAATTTATATCGATTTAAGTATAAAGCTGATATGATGAAGTTTTTAAATAACAATTTTTACGAATCAGTAAATGGTACAGTTTCTTTAAATCATAACTCCTTTAATTGTAGTAACACAAGAAGAGAATGGTTTGTTTGGTATAATGATTATGCTATAAAAAACACTCCTTTAAAAATTGTTTTAAAACAAATGGATTTTAGAGGAAGAAAATTTATATCCAAAAATAATATAATTAGTAAAGAAGATAAAAGATACTTCGCTTTTTCAGAAAAAGTAATTAGATTGATGTGCAATATTTACGAAAATGATGAAAGGACAATTCTACCAAGTAAGGCTAAAAAATTAATAAATCTCTTTGAAAAGAGAGGATTTAAAGATTTTGAACCTTCTGAAGAAGACTGGACATATATCAATGGTCATATAGGAGATGGTATCTCTTTTTGGCACTGGAGTGATAGATGTAACTTTTTAAGATGTAAAGTAATTTTAGAATATTTTAAAAGAGAAGGATTATGTTAGAAAAAGCACAAGAACTTAAAGGACTACAAAGTCAACTTAAGATAAAAGATGTACAAATAACTGAGAAAAAAGCTCAGATAGGAGAATTACAAAGAGAATTGAATGTTTTACAGAATTCGCGCCAAAAAATCTTAGACAAAATAGAAAGAATTAAACCTAAAGAACAACTGAGAGTAACAGAACACAGTCTTTTAAGATATATTCAACGTGTGAAGGGTATTGATTTAAAAGAGATTGAAAAAGAAATACTCGAGGATACTAGTTTAATAGAAGCCAGGAAAACTTTAGATACAGATGGTAAGTTTCCTTTAAAAGATGGAGGAAGAGTTGTAATAAAAAATTCAACAATTGTAACTGTAGAAAAGTAAATTATGAAACATTTTATCTATTTTGAATCTACCGAGGGAGGTATGAAATCAAATAAATATTCATTTAAAGATAACAATATAGAATTTAATCTATTTGGTTGGATGAATAAAAAATCTGGATGTAATATTTCAGATACTCAACTACTGAATTGGGCGAAAGAATGTAAAATAGGAGACTATTTTGAACATAGGATGGGGACTTGTGTTAGGGTAAGTAAATAAAAACAGAAATTTCTTTGGTAAATTAAAAAATAGTATTAACTTTGACAAAATTATAAAAGATATGAAACTAAGTAAACCACTTATTTACCACGATTTAGAAACGACTGGTGTATCAACAGAAAATGATCGTATAGTTGAAATAGCAGCAATTAAGTATTTTCCAGATGGAAGTACAGAGGAAAAACATTTTTTAATTAATCCTGAAATACCTATCCCTTTGGGGGCAGCAGAAGTGCATGGAATAACAGACGATAAAATTAAAGACGCACCTACATTCAAACAGTTAGCGGTATCTATGAGATCTTGGTTCGATGGATGCGATTTAGCAGGTTATAATTCAGACCGTTTTGATGTTTTACTTTTGTCAGCAGAATTTGAGCGCGCAGGACTAGAAGGAATAACTTGGAATCCTGCATTGTTAGATATTTTCACAATGTATAGAAAATTATTTCCTAATACGTTATCAGATGTTTACAAAAGATTGACAGGAAAAGTACTTGAAGGTGCTCACGGAGCTATCAATGACATAAGATCAACTAAAGAAATAGCAGATATTTTAATTCCAAGTATGATTGAATTATCTGAAACACCTTTGGAAACTGTTGTTGATTTTGATAATTACATGCAGGGTAGTAATAAGAGGTATGATCTTGCGGGAAAGCTATATAAAGATGAAGAAGGGGTTGTTAGGTACAACTTTGGTAAGGATTTAGGTAAATCAGTTAAAGAGTTCCCTGGCTTCGGTCAATGGATGTTAAACCAATCTTTCCCCCAAGAGACAAAAAATAAATTAAAAGAACTAATATATAATAAATAATGGAAGAAAAAAAGTACCTTTACTGGGCGATACAATCAAGTCAATCAGTAAACCCAACAGAAGAACAATTAGAGCTTTTTCAAGCTAAATATAAAGAAGATTATGAACAAGATTTAGTTTATGAAGGAGAAGATCTTTTAGATAAATTTAGATTAAATGGTTTTAGAAATCCTTTATTCAGCTCTATTACTTCGATCATTTTAGCTTTTGAGAACGGAGGAGAGATGAGAGTGAAATATATTACAGGAAGTGAGGCTGATTTGTTACAGAATTTTGTAAACCTATTACGAAACAGTTTTCAAGATTATACCCTTATTAACTTTGATTCTGAAATTTTATTACCGTTTTTAGGTGTTCGCCTACATAAGAACAATTTTATCAACTTAATCCATCGAGACTTAAAATACCAAGGCGGAATGAGAAGCTGGAACTTTACAGGAATCTCAATAAAAGACTACTACAAAGGTGGAGGTAAATATAGTTTCTCTTTAAAAGAGATTGCTTACATTTTAAATATTGACACACAAGGATTAATCAACCATCGTGATGAATTTACTTATGTAAATGCAGGGGATGAAGAAGCTTTAAAAATTTCGGCTATAAAACAAGTAGAAGTAATGGCTGAGATTTGGAGAAAATTAAATGAACTTCCAAAACTGGAAACTAAATTAATTGAAGAAACAGTTAAAGATGTAGTTGAAGAGGAAAATACAGGGAAAACTCTTCTTAAGTCTATTTATCGCGCCGAAAACATTGACAACAAAACAAAAGAAGAATTGAAGAACCTTTTGGCTAAAAAGAAAATTCTAAAAAAAGATAAAGCTATTATAGAAGAAATTCTGACATCAATTTACATCAGTAATGAAATGTTTAAAACAGATTCAGACGCGACAAAAGAAAGAAAAAAACAAGAAATTAAAGACTTACTAAATGAGTATTAAAATAGACTTACCTAAAAAATATAATTACGAAGAAGGGTCTTCCAGACCAGAATATAAAAAATATAGTGGTTGGAATAAAGTATCTTATAGTCAGATTACAAGTTTTCTGAGTGATGAGTACAAAGGTGATTACTTTATGGGGTACTTTGTAGGTAAAAGAGATGATGGAAACATATTCAGTTTTTTTGGTAGCGGTTGTGGTGACTACTTAAATCGAAAAGATCAGCGAGTAGATGAATACCTATCAGAAGATTGTAAAAAGATTTTAGACTCAATTCAACAACCAGATAATGCTGATTATGAATATGAGATTTTAATTGATTTAGAGCCTTTTGGATTAGAAAAAACTGTTTTGCAGGGGTTTTCAGATATTCAGTACGAAATTGCCCCTAAAGTCCTAGAATTAGCAGATTACAAAACTTTGAACCTTGATAAGAAAAAAGAATTCTATGAATCAGATGACTATCAACAGTTGAATACTTATGGATTTGGATTAGAAGAATTAGGGTTTACTATTAATAAAAGTTCTGTTTTTGGTTTAGGAAGAAAAGGAAATACTTTAGATAAAACTAAATTTAGTTCTGCTGGAAATCCTTTATGGCTTAGATTAAGTGGAGAAGTTGAGGAAATTGACAGACCTTATAATAGAGAAGAAGCAAAGAAATATGTTCAAAAAATTGCTGACACTTGTGTAAAGATAAATGAATATTTTAAAGTTTTTAATAAACACTTTAACTAATTTCTTGCATAATTAAAATAAAGGTTGTAGATTTGCAGTATTAAGTTGAGATGGTGGAATTAGTAGACACTATATTGAATAAAATCCATTGGTATGACAGGTATGCCTATTTAATATGAAAATGTGAATAATAGTAGCATTTATGTAGGTTCAAGTCCTACTCTTGACTTATTCTTTTTTTGCGCGAAAATATTAACAATACAACAAAGAGTACTGAATACAACTTAATAGCGCCATTATCCTTAGGGAGTGAATCAGTGATATAATCGTGGGTAAAATTATCAATAACTCTTTGTTTAACTTTAAAATACTAACATGAAAGAGTATATTAGAAAAACTATAAATGTAGATAAAGATTCTATTCATTTAAAAGAGATTATGAAAACAGAGTATGAACCTGGATTTGATCCACATGATTCTTTTTCGTATGATATTTTTGCAGGAATAAAAGTAACTTATAAAGAATAAATTATGAACGATTTAAAATACTTTTTAATAACTATTTGTGTAGTAATTACATTGATAGTTTTAGGTACAGATTTTGAACATTATTTAAAATCCGCCGAAAAACAAAAAGAATTAGAGATAAAAAGATTAGAATTATTAATTAAATTGAAGAAATAATGATAGTATCAGAATTAATTTCAATAATAGTAGCTGTTTTATTTATGGTTATACTGATTGTAAGATATAGAATAACTAAAGAGGCTAACTTTTTTGTTTATCTCTTTGAAAGAGGAATTGGAGGTTGGTTTCTTAAATTCTTTTCACTGTATTTTATTTTAGCCGTTATTTCTCACTGGTTTGCATTTTTTATCGGCGATATTAAGCTAGAAATAGATTGGAGTTTTTTAAATTATAAAGTATTTTAAATTGAACAAACCATTAATAACATCAGTAGTTTTAGCTATTATAGCAATAACCTTAATATTTACTTTAACATGAGAAATTTATTTTTAGCCGTTTTTATGGCGGTGATTTTAGGAAGTTGTACGCAGAACCAAAGAGCAAGAAATTTTGGCGGAAAAGAGAAGATTAAACTGCCAGAGAATAATATTTTGGTAAACTCTACTTGGAAACAAGACAATTTATGGATTTTAACTAAAGATACTATAACTGATAAGTTTTATTTTAGAGAAAGTTCATCGTTTGGGGTTTTGGAAGGAAGTATAGAATTTAATTAATAAATATGAATCAAATATTTAAAAAACAGAAAACCATTAGACTTGATGAAAATTATCATTTAGTTTCAGATGGAGGTAATGGAGTGCAGTTAGTATTTACAGAAACCCGCGAAAGAAAAAAGAAAGACAGTGAAGAAAAAGAAGAGTTCGAATACACTGAGTCATTATACTTTACCAGGATTGCGCAAGCATTAAACCGCTATGTAGATTTAACTCAAAATAAATCACAAGATTTAAAAGAGCTTATTGAAAATACCAGTAAGATTTATGAAATCATTAATCAGTTTGATATTAATTTTAAACAGTTTTAAAAATGAGCGATTACGAAAGCCACACAGGAAGACTGATCTTACAAAAAAGATTAGAAAACGAAAATGATAAAGAATATTTCCAAAGAGTTTTAGGAAGTAAGTTTAAAGAAGAGTATTGGGCTGAAGAGGAGAGCATGCAAGAATTTTTAGGAATGTGTAATATATTTGAAGAATACTTTTATGCAAATGATAAACTATACTTAAATACCGAGCATAAAGAATTAGATCCTTATGATGATATCCAAGAATTAGATGGAGATGATGAAAATGGTTATACTTATTATATGAGGTTTTATAATGGAGGTACTTGTTTATCAGAAATGATTGAAGAAAGTTTAGAACAGAAAAATAAATAATATGAAAGTTATAGAAACAGTTAGTAAAGGAGAATGGGGAAATGATGGTAGAATTGAAATTCAAGTAGTGACAGATACTTTTATAGGTTCTGTCGAGTTTGGAGAAGGGGAGCCAGAGGATATGACTTTAAACAGAGATTTATCGGATGCTTACAATATTGCATCGTTAATTTCCGCCGCATACGAAGCAGGTAAAAAAGGAGAAATATATGAATCTGTATATATTGATGAAGAAGAGGAAGAATAACAAATTTTGTCAAAAACAAACAGTTTAAAAGAGTTGTGTATTTAATATATTATAACTACTTTTACATCATATTAAAAAGGCAACCGAGTTGTCAGTAAATGAGCAGTCTTGTTTAGAAGAGCTTGATTTATACAAAAATTAATAGAGACAGTTGGGTAATTTCTTCTGTCTCTTTTTTATCCGCCAAATTTAAATAAATATATGTACTTAAAAAACAATGAACAAGAAAAAAGATGGAGTATATTTCCATTAATTCATAAAGATCTTTGGGATTTTTATAAAGGAGTAGAAGCTCAGACATGGGTGGCAGAAGAGATTGATTTATCCAATGATAGATATGAAGAACTAGAAGAAAACGAAAAAGAATATCTTAAAAATTTGCTAGCTTTCTTTGCCGTTTCAGATGGATTAGTTTTGGAAAACTTAGCAACTAACTTTCTTCAAGAAGTTGATGTATTAGAAGCTCAATACTACTATGGACATCAAACATTTATAGAACAAGTCCATGCAAATATGTACAGCTTACTTATAGACACATTTATTAAGGATAGAAATGAACAAAATCAAATGTTTAACTCTATCACAGAAATAGAAACAGTTAAGAAAAAAGCGGAGTGGGCAATGAACTGGATTAATCACCCATCATTTGCACATAGATTAGTAGCTTTTGCTTGTGTAGAAGGGTTGGCTTTTTCCAGTACTTTTGCAGGAATATTTTGGTTTAGAAGCCGTCATAAAATGCCAGGACTGTGTGAAGCAAATGAATTAATAATGCGGGATGAGAACAGTCACTATGGATTTGCCACTTATCTTTATAATAACTATTTGAAAGACGAATATAAACTTCCTGTAGAAGATATTCAAAAAATAATATTAGATTGCTACGAGGTAGAAAAAGTATTTGTTGATGAGAGTATGCCTGAAGGATTGCAAGGAATTACTAAAAAAGATATGCTTAATTATGTTAAGTATGTAACAGATACAATTTTAATCGGGTTTGAATTAGAACCTTATTTTAGTGTAAGTAACCCTTTAGACTATATGACACGTATAGCATTACCAAGAAAAACTAATTTCTTTGAGAAACGGAATACAGAATATACTAGAGTAGAAGTTCCAAAGAATAAAGAAGACATGTTTACCGAAGATTTTTAAATACAAATATGAAAATAATAAAAAAAGACAATAGCAGCCAACAATTTTTACCCAACAAAATTCATTCTAGATTAAAAGCCCAATCAAAAGGTTTAAAAGTAGATATAGATAAAGTATTCCAAAAAGTAATTCCTAATATTACAGATGGTATAACAACTTCTCAATTAGATGAATTATTAGCGTTTTCAACAGCCGATTTTATTAAATTTCACCCAGATTACAGTATTCTTGCGTCTAGGCTCATAGTTACCAGACAAGCTAAATTATTAGGGGTAGAGCCAGAAGAAGTAGACTTAAGTTACGATTTCTTCGGTATAACTACTTTTTTGAGAGGATATTCTCAGAAAGATGAGAACAAAAAACCCTTAGAACTTCCAAGTATGATGTATGACAGAGTAGCGGATTACTTTGGAATAGATAAAAAAGAAGCTGATGAATTCAGAGAAGAATTAAAGGGTAAAAGAATAAGTGTAGCTACTCCTATATTGACCAATGCAGGAACACTAAGAAATTCTTATATTTCCTGTAATATCACAACTAATATAGATGATTCTATAGAGGGTATCGAAGAAACATTAACTAATATAGCTTACGGAAGTAAGGAAGGATCTGGAATAGGGTTATTAATAGACAATGTTAGGTCTCAAGATAGTTTAGTGGCATCTTTTAATGGAAATGCAGGAGGAGTAGTGAGATATGCCGATATGGTACAATCAAAAATGAGGTTTTATAAACAAGGTAACAGATCAGGAAGTGCTGCATTATACTTATCAGTTTGGCACAGAGATATTATTCCGTTTTTAGAGCTAAAATTACCAACTGGAGATGAAAAGCTAAGAGCAAGAGATTTATTCTTAGGGGTTGTTATTAATGACAACTTTATGAAGGCTTTAATTAATGAAGAGGATTGGTATTTGTTTTGTCCTAATGATATTAAAAAAGCAGGATTAAAACCTTTATATGATTTATGGGGAGAAGAATATGAAAAAGAATACAAAAAAGCGGTAGAATTAGGTATAGGTAAAAAAGTTAATCCTAAAACTATTTGGGATGCTATAATTAAAAGTCAGGCAGAATCAGGAGTTCCGTATGTATTTTTTAAAGATGCTGCTAATAGAGGGAATATGCAGGATAATATTGGAACAATAAAGTCATTAAATCTTTGCATAGAGTTTATGGGAGTCAGTAAACCTAATTATACTTCTCAATGTGATTTAGGATTAATACCTGTAGCTTATCATGACAGTTTAGATAGTATAGCTAAATCTACCAGAGTACTTACAAGGCTGTTAAACAGAGTAATTGATAAAAACCAATGGTCGGATCAGGCTGCAAAAAATGCAGGTGAAGATCAACGTGCAATTGGAATAGGTATAGGCGGACTAGCGGATTTTATGGCTAAGAAAAAAATAAGCTTTACTTCAGAAGAAGGTAAAAAATGGAATAAAGATATTGCAGAAACTATTTACAAAAATGCACTGATTGCGTCTAATAAAATGGCTGAAAAAGAAAACAGAGTCTATCCCGCATGGTATGGAAGTAAGTATGAAAAAGGATTAACTTACATTAAAGATTGGACTCCTGGTAAAAAAGGAGAACCTATTAAGATGTTAAACTCTATTTTAAGCTGTTACATGCCTTCTGCTTCTACTTCTATTTTGTTATCAGTTAATGAAGCTTTTGAACCATTTTCTTCTAATATGCAAGTAAGAAGTGTAGGAGCTGGTGAATTCTTAGTATTAAACAGATACTTAGTAAGAGATTTAGAAGAACTTAATCTTTGGAATGATGATACTATGAACAATATTATTATAAATGCAGGAAGTGTGCAGTATCTTGATATTCCAGAAGAAATTAAGGTGAGATATAAAACAGTTTGGGAAATACCTCAAAAAGAAATAATTAATATGGCATCTGATAGAAATGAATTTTGTGATCAATCTCAATCTATGAATCTTTACTTTGAAGATATAAACTACGCTAAAATTAGCAGTTCTTTAAAATATGGGTGGGAAAAGGGATTAAAAACAGGAGTTTATTATATGAGAAGTAAATCTAAGTTAGCTAATCCTACAAGACTATCAGGAAACTTACAACCTCTAAAAGAAAAACCTAAAGAATCCCTTTTCGAATGTTTCGGATGTTCTTCTTAAAAACCAAATCCTCCTTAATTGGGGGATTTTTTATATAAAATAATTTGGTAATTTGAATAATAAGTTATACGTTTGTAGAAAATAATAAGAATATGAAAAGAATTAGAGTAGAACTAGCAAATCACACTTATGAACAGATATCTGTAGATGAAAATATGAGAATTTCAGAAATATTTATTCATTTAAATTTACTTTATGGTAAAGATAGATGGTGTGAATGGGAAGATATAGATTAAAACACAAATGATGAAGAGGTATTAGAATATTATTATAAAAATAAATAAGATATGCAAACACTTAAAGAATATATTTACAATAGACATGATATTGATTGTAATCAAAAATATGGAGGTAATTTACCCTACAGTTTCCATTTAAAAGCTGTAGAAGCGCAAGGTGAAAAGTTTATACATTTAGTGAGAGCAGGTCATGTTTTTAATACCGAAAACCAATTCTCGAAAGGAGTAATGTATGAAGAAATAGTCAAGTTGGCTTTATCTGCTCACGATTTAATTGAGGATGGTAGATTATCTTACAATGATATAAAAGAAATGGCATCTAATCTTGGTAATAGTGTTGCAGGAGAAATGGTGGCAGATATAGTATATTGCTGTACAGATGAAAAAGGTAAGACAAGGGCGGAAAGAAAAAATGAAAAATATTATAAAGAACTGTCAGAAAATAAATTAGCAGTCTTTGTAAAATTAGCAGATTTATCAGCAAATACTTTATTCAGTAAATTAACAGGAAGCTCTATGTACGAAAAATATAAATCTGAATTTCCTAAATTTAAGGATAAAGTGTATGTTCCAGAGTATGAAGAATTCTTTAACTACTTAGAAAATATTTAATTATGAAAACACCAACATTAGAAGAAGTAAAAGAGTATTTTAAAGATGCTGAAACAATAGAGTGTTTAGGTACTGGTAAAGAAGTAATATATTTAAATAATCCAATATTCGGGAAGTATGTAACTATGGATATATTTGAATATGACCGCGGATTTGCTAAATCTACCTTATTTACCACAACAGAAGGATACGCAAAAATACTAACCTACAAAGAAAAACCAAAACCACCAATTTACTAACAATAGTTTACCTCATCAATAAGGGAAACATTTAAAAACTAAAACAAAATGGAATACGCAATATTTATATTGACCTTTATTTTTATACTATGGGCACATCATAGGATAAAATATTCAAAATCTAATTACGGAAAGTTTGAATACTACCTAAACGGAGAAGCTAATAATTTAAAAAGCCTAATAATATTATTTGAAATTTTTATGCTTATAGGATTAATTATTCTGTGTGTTTATTTAGGAGGATTATTAACAAAACATTTTTTATCTATTTTAAATTTTAAATAAAACTGAATTATAAAAACTACACCAATGGAAAGAATAGAATTAAAACACCTTGCGCCTTATTTGGCTTATAATTTAAGAGTGTATAAAATCGGAAGAACACCATTACTTTTAACAGTAAATAATTACAATACATTGATAGACAATCAGGAATGGAAACCGATTTTAATAAATTTATCCGACTTAACAAAAGAAATAGAGGTTAATGGAGAAAAATTTAAACCGCTCGAAAGATTAACTCAAATTATGGGTGTTGAAGGAATGAATGTTTTACGTAGTGATTTGTCGATTAAAGTTCTTTATTCAAAACAATTTATTGATATGGATTTTACAAGTTATTTAGGAGCAATACAAAAACTATTCGAGTGGCACTTCGATGTATTCGGATTAATTGAAAAAGGATTGGCTATTGATATGAATACTCTAAATAAATAGCAATGGAAAAAGTAAAAACAAAATTAGAAATAATGGATGCTGTAAATAAAATAAAACTAACTCAAATTAGTGACGGTGAAAAGATAGCTCGTATAATTGCCGATAAGGCTATAAAAGAATATAGAAATGATTTAATGGAAGATTTAGAAAATCAATTAGGTTTAAAGAGAATAATTCAAGACGCCATTGTGTCAGGAATGCATGAATGGACTAAAGATATGATAGACGGATATTAGTATGAGAGAATTTTTAAAATCTATACATGATTATCCGAATGAAAGTATCGGGTTGATGGTTGTAGTTGTATTTTGCATATATATGTTTTTAACTTATAAATTATATAAAAAATAAAAATGGAAAAAGAAAAACACATATTAAAGGGAATGACTGAATATGTACAGAAATTTTACAAAAAATGGACGGAAGACAATAATCCTGATTGCCAAAGCACAGGAAGATATATTTTAGGTACGAAAGCACTTTCTGATTTTCTACTACAAAAATTAGAAATATGGATGTTTATCCCAGTAAAGCTTGTAGATGGTGTTTGGGTAGTCTTGGAAGAGCCGGAAAGAGAGTATTACGATTCTATGATTGGGTGGAATTGCCCTGAAGATGCTGAAAACTATTATGAAAAATTAAAAGAATACCAAGAAGCAAAAGAAAGGGTTTTGTTTGAAGGATTAAGAGAACAAAAAGAGAGATGGCATCAAAATAAAAGAACATTTTACTATATAGCAGACAAAAGAATTTTAACTAAGACCGAGTATTTTAATGGGGAAATAGAAATCTATTTTGATTTAAAAGATGCCTTTAAAATAATTGAAGATATAATACCTTTGGGATTTATTTTAACCGAATCAACCGCAAAGAAATTAGGACTATGAGTCAATACGAATTAGGAATTACAGTTATATTTATATTAGGAGTTTTCTTCTTATGTCTCTTCATAGTCACAAATACCGAGCCTATAACAGAAGAACATTTAGAAGAACAAAGACAGAGGATGAAAAAGAAGGAAGCTGAATTAAACCATATTTATTGGCAAATTTCCGAAATAAAAAGAATATCAGAAGCTAAATCCATAGCAATTAAATCTCATAATTGGGATGAATATAAGAGACTTTGTAATGAATACGACAATTTAACAATTGATTTGAGATGACAGCAATAGTAGAATATTTTAAAAACGCAAGTATAGGAGAATTTTGTCTAGGAGTATTCCTAGGAGTTGTATTTATTAAAATGATAATTGAGATATTAAAAGATTAAATGGATAAACAATATAAGGAATTATTAGAAACACTTTTGGTTAAAGGTTATTGGTACGATGACCCAAACAGAGTTGGAACAAAAAGATTACAAATAAATGATTATAAAATAACTCATAATTTTGAAGAAGGATTTCCAGTTTTAACTACTAAGAAAACTTATTATAAAGGGGCTTTTGGTGAACTTTTATCTTTTTTACGTGGCGAAACAAACTTAAAAAACTTACATAATAATGGTGTAAAATTTTGGGATAAGGATGGGTATAATTATTATAGAAAGTTATGTAAAGATAATAATTGGATACCACTAAGTTTTGAAGATTATATTAAAGCTGTTGAAGAAAACGGATTATATGGTAACAATATAGTCTTAAAGTTGGGCTTAGGTAAACTGGGTAAAATATATCCATATCAAATGCGTAAGTGGAATGGACAAATAGATCAGATAAAAAATCTTATAAAAACATTACAGGAAAATCCAGTAGCTACAAAGAAGACAGTGACTATGTGGAATCCTAGTGATTTAAAAGATTCAGCATTATCTCCGTGTCATTGGTCATTTGAGTGTCTGGTTACGCCTTTATCAGAAAGTTATGAAGGAGTTTTATTTGATTTAGGAAGCAATGAACCCAAACAAACAATTTGGAAATCACCTAAATATGGATTGATAATTAAATGGCATCAACACTCTGTAGATTGCTTTCTCGGATTACCATTAAACATAATTTATTACAGTCTATTGTGTTATATCTTATGCGAATTATGTAATTTAAAACCTTTAGGAATTATTGGTGATTTATCTAATGTACATTTATATGATAATGCTGTTGAGGGCGCGAAAGAACAATTAAAAAGAGAGGAATATAAACTACCAACATTCAAATTCTCAGAAAAAGCAAAAATTCTATTTAAAAAATATAAAGGATCAGAGCCTAAAGATTACGGATATTATGATAATTTAGATAATGTCTTATCAGCTTTAACGGTTGATGATTTTATTATAGAGAATTATGAAAGTCACCCTACAATAAAAGTAGAAATGTTACCTTATAAGAAATGAAAGATAAAAACTTAGAATATATCAGAAAAGGTAAAACAGGATGTGTGTTTGCAACTATTTTAGCCCGTAATCCTGAAAAGATAGGTTGGAAAAGAATAATAAATCCACAGCTTTTAGACATACCTAAAAATGCTTACATTGTATCGTACATATTCGAAGACAGAACCAAGGAAGAAGTTATGAATTGGGCTTTAAATCAAGGAATGTACTTAGACATTACTTCTAAAGACTCTACAGGATTAAGGTATAGAGGGGAAAATGGTGTAAGTTGGGTACAATACTTTGGTAAAGAAAGTCATGTGAAAACTAGACAAACTCCACATTCAGAACTACTTTTTTGTGTTAAATTACCTAAGAAAATGTATTATAAAGTAGGTTTTAAAGGAGTATTACACTTAGCGCATGCTTCTGTAGAACATTTTAAAGAAAATTTGTTAGATAAAATCTGGGATTCATGTTTTAAATCTACAGAGAAACGATTAGGATATAAACCAACTGTATTAGAGGCAGCGAAAACAACTTTTAAAAATGAATAAAGAGAGATATATAGGATACGGTAATCTATTAGAATTACCTTCAGGAAGAATAGGTTTAGAGTTAACTTTAAACGATTTAAGAGAATTAATTAAAGAAATGGAAACTAAAGATAAAATTAAGATATTAGTTTTACCTCTTAAGCCACATAATGTTACTAGTTATAAATCACACAGTGTAAAAGTTGGCGAATCAAAGTATAAAACAGAATTAATAAATGAGCACTAAGATAATTGTTATTGGACAAGCACCTCCAGCCGTTACGCAAAGTTATCCTTACGACACTACAATGCTTTACAGTTGGTTTGAGGAACTAAGTATAAGTAAACAAGAAGCGCAAAATATATTTGAATTCGATGCAGTTTATGATCAGTTTCCTGGGTATGATAAAAACGGAGGACACAATAAGCCGAGTTTAGAGCAGATGGAAGATTATTGGAATCGCGGGCTAAAAGAAAAAATAGAAAAAAGTAAATCTATTTTAGTTTTAGGAGGAGTGGCTAGGGATTTTATAAAAACCAAACAGATAGATAAACGAGCTGTTTTTACTATTCACCCTTCAAAAAGAAATTACTCTTTATATAATAAAAATAAAGAAAATATTTTGAATCAAATAAAAAGTTTGTTATGAGCAAATACATACCAGTAAAAGGAACTGCCACAAAATCCACTATGGAATGGACATGGGAGAGCAAACCAACTAAAAAAGAAACTTATATAAATCCAAAAATTGCTGAAAAAGAAAGAATAGAAAAAATTCCTTTAGAACACCTGACTTTTAAAGATATATACAAATTTCCATTTAAAAATAGCGGATATGGTCGGGTATATGATGATGAAAATAACTTTATATTTCAATTTCATTTTGGTAATGAAGAAACACAAGAAAAGTGCCTAAAAATATTGAATGGAGAATTAACTGAATATAAAAGACAAGAAGTAGTTAATCAGCATGGTGAAATATTTATAAACGGACATTCTTTTATTTTAATTAGAGGGTGGGGATCACTTACAGGTGTTGGGGCTTATAATTTAAATGAAGAGTGTGCTGCCAAGATTCAGGATAGCTTAGCAGAATTTATTGTAGAAAAATTACAGAAATAATTTGGTAATCACAAATAAAGATGTATATTTGCATAATAATTAATATAAAACAAAGATGAAAAGAAGAGAATTATTACAGTCAACATTAACAGAAGATAAGAATGTATCAACGCTGGTTACAAATGCTTTAGCAAAAGATGCAAAATTTATCAAAAAAGCTAAAAGAGACTTGGACGATGCTCGAGAGGAAGCAGAAGAAGCATTAGAAGAAAGATTAGCTTCAAACACTCCTCTTGACAAATCAGTTGTTGAAGTGCTTTACGCTAAAATCAAAGAATTAAAAGCAATCACTGCATTATACGAAGAGTTCGAGAAAGAGATTTTAGCAGACTAATAACAGCCCTCTTCGGAGGGTTTTAAATTAAACTTATGAAAACATTATATTTTGTTACACCAACCATAATTTCATATCTAGATTTAGTTTCTATGGGAGGCTCTGATAAGGCTGATGATGCTTCTACTTTAGGAAAATATAATTCTGGATTAAAATTCAGCATGGCTCTAGCTTTACAGAATAATATAAAGATGATTGTTAGAACCTATGATAGAGAGTTTTCAGATAATCATGACCGAAAAAGGGAAACTTCTTATTTTGTAGGTACTTATATAGAGTCATGTGAACAAACCGAGAAGGAAAAAGAGTTGATTAAAGTCACTAAATCGGTTTTTTCTGAAAATTTTCATTCTGGTGTTTGTGATGATTATGGTGGGGGAGAGTACCCCGAAGAATATCTAAAGACAGGATTTTCTACTAAATTAGGTGTAGACTGGTCTTTATGGATGCTTTTGAGGGAAATCTACTCTAATATGGTTGATGAGAATGGATATTATTCAGAAGAACTACCAGAGATACATTATGGAACAGTTTTTAGTTTGTGTTTTAAAGAAGACTCAGAATTTGCTCAGATTTGGAATAACCGTCATCTTTATATTAACGAAAAAGAGCCTTTATTCAAAATAAGTAACTCTTTAGATATATTAGAAAACCAGGAAAACTATCTACGAATTTACAAACAGAACATTCTTGTTTACGAAGATAAAAAAATCCCTAGCCGATATGCATTTAATATTAAATTTGGCGACATAGATGAACGAAGAATTCTATCAAATGTTTGGAATATAGAGCAGGAAATAGCTTCCCAAATAATGTCAACCGATAATGAAGATTTTTTAAAAGAAATTATCACACCTAATTTCAAAACAGAAGAAAAGGAATTCTTATCAAACATTGACCCATATAAAAATGCCTCTGATTTAATTAATTCCATAGTGCACAAAGTTTATGAGAAAAATGAAGAGGTTAGATCTTATGTTTGGATTATTGATTCTATTAAAAAGAGAAAAGATTGTAAAATCGCGGGCAAAAAGATTAAAAACATTGGTGATAGCATCTGGTCTTATTCAAATACAGTTACAGTTGAAAGTCTTCCAGAACCATATGCTGAACCAGATATTGAAGTTGAGGGAGAAATATTGGCTACACCTTTTTCTGCGGAAATTAAAAAATACTATAATTTTAATCTAGACGTTGAAATAACAAAAGCTAAACTAAAAGGAAGTAAGTGTATTGCCGATAAATATAAAAATTGTTTAATTATAGACAATAATTTTTCAGTAGAAGATGACTTCCCAGAATTTATAGTGCAATATCTGGATCTCACCCAATCTGGAAATGTAATAACCAATTTAAGTAAATATATCTGTAATCTAATTAAAAAGAAATGAGCGTAATAACAACTGCCGACGAAAAACTAGAAGAAGCAAAAGAAAATATAAATATTGCTTATAAAAATATATTAACCGTATTAGATCCAGATACTTGGGGTTCAAATGAGTTTAACGCTTATTACCTAGATGATTTACATAAAGTATTGCTAAAATTACTAGAAATTAAAAGATTATTAAAATGCCGGAAATAATATTAGAAGAAATAGCAATGCCACCTATAAATAGAAAGTATCGAAAACATCCTTTAGATTTAAATGGTAAGCAGTGGGTGGTAAAAGATGGGTTAGAAGAAATATATAGAGGAAACTTTGAAAATGCTTCTTTAATATGCTACAATTTAAATAAGAAATACTATAAAGAAAATCCCTGGAAATAATGGAAAAAGAAATTAAATACTATAACAACAGACCTGTAGTAGTTTTAGAAAAAGACAAAGATACGGATTTCTACAAAGTACTTGTAAAAGTAGAAATACAAGGTAAGAATTTAGATGATATTGCAGAACAATTTAGAGGTTGCGATGCCTGTATGGTTGGACATAAAAGTAGTTGTTATTGTGATGATGAAGTAGCGAAAGCATATGATGTTTTGGACATTATTTTTACCGATTACAATATTGATGAGGAAAATGTGTTTTTTGTTCGTGGAAAAGAATTAAAAGACAGACCTTTTGAGTGGAAGGAAAACGAGCAGTTGAGAGATAAAATTAAAGGTAATAAAAATGTATTAGATGGTTTAATTGATATTGTGGCAGAAAATAAAGCTTTGATTAAAGAGCAGGAAAAAAGATTAAAAGACAATGAAGATAAAATTAAACAATCAGACGCTGTAGTAGAAAACAGAAAATCTCTTAAAGAATTTGCAATAAAAGATTATGACAAACTAACTGCTGATATCAAAAAACTAGAGTCTCAGAAAAATTTAATCATTGTAGGTTCAGAAGTAAAAGTCGAGTACAAAGATTACCAATATCTATTAAAACGTGATGAGGAATTATCTGCACTTGAATCGGGAGGAGTTGATAATTGGGAATGGTATGGAGAATCCCTTAAAAATTATTTTGAAGATGAGGAATAATAAACAACTAATTTTAGAATCACAATTAGAAGAACAGAAAATGAAAAACGATAATTACATAAATAATCTAGTAAAAGAAATTCATAGTAAGAACTTAGAAGCTGGTTGGTGGAACGATCCTGAAACAGGTGAAAGTTTATTAAATAATAGATTTACACCATATGTAATTGCCACAAAATTACTTCTAACCGTAACAGAAATAGCCGAAGCAACAGAGGGTTATAGAAAGAACTTAATGGACGATAAACTTACTGATCGTCCTATGTTTGAAGTTGAATTGGCAGATGCAGTTATTAGACTTTTTGATGTTGCAGGAGTTATGAATTTTGATTTAGGTGGAGCTATACAAGCTAAAAGAAATTTTAATGTTTTGCGTCCCGATCATCAAAAAGAGAACAGACTTAAGCTAAATGGTAAAAAATTCTAATATGAAATATTCCAAAATAGCAATAATAAGTAATGATGAAGAATTAACTGATAAGGTGATAAATAAATTGGTACTAGAAGGTTATGTAACAGAAGGATCTATGACAAGAAATATGTTATTATATAATTACTATATCCCTGATTTTGATGTAATAGTTTCTCCGCTAGCTTTAGAAGTACATTATCCATCATATGAGGATAATAAAATATACGGAGATGAATTTTTAAAAATGTGAAAATGAATAAAGAACTAAACATCAAGTGCCAATGTGGATCGGAAATAGTTAACTTAATGAGATTCCCAGATGAAGAAGAAACTTATTTAACTATTTACAGCTATAGCTCTGAAAGATATTCTTTTTTAGACCGTTTGAAGATTTTATTCGGCGTAAAAACAAGAACAACAGACATAGTTTTAAGTAAAGAAGATTGGAATAAATTAAAACAGTTTTAAGATGAAAAAAGAAGTAAGAGCGTTATTTACTCTAACAAGTAAAGAAATAGATGAAGCGTTTTATGATTTTTATGTTAGAAAATTCAGAGAGTCTAATTTGAATGCTACATTCTCACCACAAGATATAAAAATAGAGTTTAATGATTTTTTAGAAGTATCTTTAACAATAATAGAAGAGAAAGAGTTATGAAAGCTTTTAAAATCAAAAATGCTGAAGGTAAGTTCTCAACTGGCAGTCAAAATCCTAGATTCACTAATCGAGGTAAAACATGGGGAAGTCTTCAAGCAATTAAATTACATCTAAGACAGTTTTGTGACCAAGGAGGTTATAAAATCGTAGATAGTATATTTTATAGACATCACCAATGGGAGAATAATATTCCGTCAGATTGGATAGTAGTTGAGTTATCCGAAGATGGGTTAAAAGAATATCCTGCAAAACAATTATACCCACCAACAGAAAAAGAAAAAATATGGAAGCAATAGAATTAGTAAACATAATTTATCCTGAACACGACAGAACGAGTTGTAGTGACGAAGAATTAAGTAATTCATTTTGTTTTGAATTAGATGATTGGTACGAAGATAGTGATAAAATAAGTGAAAAGTATTTACCAAGATGTCGAAGATGCGCTTTATTACAAATAAGTCGCGGAAAAATAAAATTAACGGAAGAAAATAAAGAAGTAATTCAAAATTATTTTTAATATGAGCGAATTAAGAATAAACCCAGAAAAAGTATCTCATATAAGAATACACGGTTTACAAGAAACTAATTATTTCTACAGACCAGAAACTATCAGAAAATACTTCTTCGGTCTTTTTAAGGAGGTAGAAAGAGAAGGTTATTATATTACTGGAGGCTTAGAGGATATTTATGGTATGAATTTTCTGTAGAAGATTTTAAAGACTTTGTTTCTATGAGAGATATAAATGGTATATTGTGGAATAATCCTAAAATAGAAATTTTCGTGGGAAAAGAGAGAATAAAAACAAAATATTTCAAAACAGTCAGTGATGCTAAAGAATACTGTAATATAAACTTTCCAAATGTAAATGTGGTTATTTAAAGACATAAAATTCAAATTAACCGTAATATTTTATATTCTAATAATTATCTTAGAGATAGTAGTAATTTATTACGCAATAAAACTAATATTTTAAATTATGTACATCAATTATAATATCGTAAAAACGCATAATCTTGTTCCTGAGGACATATTTTTTCTTTGTGCAATAAAACAAACTGAAAAAGATATCTTAGAGATCATCCCAGAAAATGTTTTAAGCCGATATGAGGCACAATCTCTTTTGACAAGTATCAAAGGCTCAAAGACAGAAAATCCGCGCCATAAGATAAGATTATCCGATAAAGGTAAAAGTCTGTTAGAAGATTTAGAAACACCTGAAATTCTGGAAGAGGATATTAAGATATTTTCTTGGTTAAAAGACATTTATATATCGAGTGGGAAAGAATTAGGTAATCAAAAAAAGTCCAAATTATTTATAGCTTTATTTAGAGTTCATTCAGGAATATCAAAGAATTGTTTAGCATACTTATGTCAATCTTTTATAAACGATGAAAGTCAATTTGAATGGTCAAAAAAACTAGAATTTTTGTTGTTTAAGCCTGCAAATATGTATGAAAAATTCAATATCGAAGGATCAAGACTTTATCAATATTATATTAAAAATCAAGAGCAGTTTGACAATAAGTTTCAAACATTAAATTAAACTATGAATGAAATAATTTTAGATAAAAGAATCCGAAAAGTAGGAGAGGCAGCAACTGAAGCCTTTACCGAACTAAATAAAATACAGAAAAAAGAGAAGCTTATTCTAAGAACAGGGTTTGAGATGATTGACTGTCATATTGGGGGGCTATTGGCTGGGGATGCAGTTTTACTAGCTGGAGCTCCTGGCGCAGGAAAATCCGAATCTTTATACCGAATGATTGAGAGAATTATGAGCGTAGAAATAAATCCTATGGCTAGTAATTTTGTTAGTTTAGAGTATAGTATGGAAATGAAGATGCTTAACAAATTACTTAGATCTTCCCATAATATTTTAGGAAAGAAAAAATCATTAATATTATTTGAATCCTTCAATGAAGAAGAGGCTAAAAAAATAAAAGAATATTATGAAAGTTTACAGGATGATAGAAGGTATGTAGTCCAATCTCCTGTTACTCCAGATGAATTTTATAAAATGACTAGGGATTTTTGTTTAATAAATAAAGATAAAGAAGCCATACTGATTTCTGCCGATCACTTACTTTTATTTACGGGTTCTGATAAACAGTCAGTTTTAGAAAAAATAAGTGAGTACGTTAACTTATTAAAATTAGAATTTAACAACGTTTATTTCCTTTTACTTTCTCAATTAAACAGGTCATATAATGCTATAATTAAAGCTAAATCTAATGAAATGATTCCTACTAATTCATTAATTTTTGGTTCATCTTTTATGGAGCAATTAGTTTCCTATATTGTTATTATCACTAATCCTTTCAAACAGACAATTGATCAATATTTAAAAGTAAGTAAAAATAGGTACGATTATTTGGAAGAATTTTATGGTGAAGAAGATAAAAATGAGAAAGTCTCGTTTAATACAATAGGTAATTTATTTTTCTTTGTAACAAAAATTAGGGAAAGTGATAATGACTGGAAAAACTTGTTTATTACTAAGATGGATTTAAGTGATGAGGCTTTAAATAAAATGAAACAATCAGTTGAATCAACAACTACAAATATTTTTACACCGAACTTTAGTACTTCTACTCCAGTATTTGAAAATCCAACAGTAGATTTAACTAAGTTTGAAACTTCTTTTAGTGATTTGAAAGGTAAAGACTCAAGTCCATTTTAAAATAAAGTGTGAAAAAGGGATTAGAGTAGCACATTTATCTCATTTCAGAATCCCTGCGGTTTAAACTCCAATACCCAAAGTTGTAATGACGAGTAATGCTGTAAAATGAGATTAAGGCAATCATTTATTTGGTTGCCTTTTTTATTTTAGTAAAAATACCAGTTTTTATTTGGTACTTTAAAATATTTGTCGTAGGTTTGTCAGGAATTAAAATTATAAATATGAAATCAGCAGTAACACAAATACTAGAAAACCGGAATAAAAACTTTGATGCTAATAAATTTATAAAGTGGTTTGACGAGAATAGATTAAATCTACTCCAACTAGAAGAACGTCAGATTATAGACACCGCTATAGAATTTGGAATGCATGGAAAAGAAATGATGGAAGAAAAAGGTAAAGAATACTATAATTTAATCTTTAAAAAATAAATTAAAATGAAAAAACTAATTTTAGCATCAGCAGTAATTATTACACTATTATCTTGTAAGAAACCAACACAAGAAATACAACCAACTATCCAGGTAGTTACAGATACAATTGAAAATTTTAGAATTGTAAAGCATATCAAAGAAGATACAGAAACTAAAACTTCTTATCATTATAAGTATGATTGGTTAAATGGAAAATTCAGACAACAACCAAAAATATCAAGTGAAACAAAATATTACATCATTTTCACGGATGGGAGTATGGAAGAAACAACCAAAGAGAAAGGAATGTTCTATGAAAAAGGAGATACAATAAAATACTATACTTACGTTTATAAATAAAAATATGTTAATAGGAAAACAAATAACAGGATTTAAATTCGAAGAAAAAGATTATCCAGAAATAGGGTGGATTGAGGAAATGGATTTATTAATTGGAAGTGTAGGTAAAATAATAATGGAGAATAAATTTTTGAAATGTTATGAAGTAGATTTTGGAAATGATCAAGTTTGGCATTATCCCGCAAAAGAAATTAGAAAATATTTATTATGAAAACACCAATAGAGGAATTAGTTAAAGAGTTACAAAACGGATTTTTAGAAGATAGGTTTAATTGCCTAAGTGATATACTAATACTATGTGTAAAATACCAAAGCTTAGAAGAAAGAGAATTAATCAACGCCTTTAATAAAGGATATGATAATGCAAGAGAAAATTCCATAGGATTTAATGAAGAAATATCAGATGGAGTGTCTTATTATAATCAAACATTTAGTAGAGAATAATTATGGGAATTATTTCAAAATTAGAAATAGAAGAAGGGAATATAATTAGTAAAAATTAGAAATTATGATTGATACATACAATAACCGCGACGAAAAAGAAACTGAAAAAACTTTTGAAGATTTAAAGTTAGAATTAAGTAAAGAGGACAATGAAATAATCGATAATTATATTCATAAGTATGTCCAAGCTAAGAACGAAGCTGATAACAGAGTTAAATATTCTAAACAGAAAGAAGAAGATGTTAAGTTGTTCTTTTCCCTTTTAGATTCTTTCTTTCCCGCCGATATGGCAAATATAGAGTTATTAAATAATTTGGCACAAAAAATAAAAAATAATTATGGAATTTAAAGGAACAAAAGATTTATCATACTTTAAAACAAATGCAGAAGAAGACTATATGTATACACCAATATCTGTTTTAAGGTATATATCAGAGCTTGAAAAACAAGAATCAACTGA